>CEOW01017934.1_pt1 | contig 9698 bp, 7 predicted proteins | sample 530621 | NCBI WGS metagenome assembly CEOW01 (sample SAMEA2620734, study PRJEB7988) | marine metagenome | isolation source: saline water (ENVO:00002010), including | reverse complement strand
ATCGACAAGTGTATCTCAACCGATTCGGATGGAGATGGTCTAGTCGATGACGTAGCTGCAGATCCAGATTGTGATCCTGCAATGTACAACGTCGATGATGACGATGACAACGATTCATGGTCAGACGCTGATGAGTCTGCTTGTGGAAGCGACCCACTAGACAGTGCTAGCATACCTGGTGACTTCGATGGCGATCTAATCTGTGACATGGTTGATACTGACGACGATAACGATGGAACTGATGATGCAAGCGATGCATTCCCATTCAACAACACCGAGGACAGTGATACTGATGGTGATGGAATTGGAGACAACGCTGACACAGACGATGACGGAGACGGAATCTCTGACCTAGAAGACGCGTTCCCATACGACAGCACTGAGGACACCGACACCGATGGTGACGGAACTGGTGACAACGCTGACGATGACATCGATAACGATGGTACTCTGAATGCTGACGACGCGTTCCCATTGGATAACTCCGAATGGGACGACACCGATGGCGACGGTACTGGTAACAACGCAGATACCGACGACGACGGTGATGGAATTGTCGACCTTGTCGATCAATTCCCTCTGGACGCAAGTGAGTCACTAGACAGTGACGGCGATGGCGTTGGTGACAACACTGACGAGGATGACGACGGCGATGGAGTCGACGATACCTCTGATGCGTTCCCACTAGATCCATTCGAGACTGTAGACTCAGATGGCGATGGTCAAGGTGACAACTCAGACGCTGACGACGACGGTGATGGAGTCAACGATGGAATCGATGACTTCCCAATGGACTCAAGCGAATGGGTTGACAGTGACGGCGATGGAATCGGTGACAACACTGACGAGGATGATGACGACGACGGAGTAGCAGATAGCGACGACGCGTTCCCATTGAATCCACAAGAATCTGCTGACTACGATGGTGATGGTGTTGGAGACAATGCTGATACCGACGATGACAGTGACAGTGAGCCTGACGTAACCGATGCGTTCCCATACGACATCAGCGAGTGGGTCGACACTGACGGTGATGGCACTGGAGACAATGCAGACACTGACGATGACGATGACGGATTCTCAGACGCTGACGAAGATGCTTGTGGTACAGATACAAAGCTTGCATCGAGCATGCCTAGTGACGCTGACAGCGATGGAACCTGTGACGCATTAGACACAGACTTCGATCCAACACAATCTGATGGCAATGAGACCAAGTCTGGATTCGACAGATTCCAGGATAACCTACCTGGATTCACAGCAGTCATCTCTAGCCTAGCTCTCTTAGGAGCAGCAATTGGTGTCGGTCTGTCAGGCCGCAGAAAGAACGACTGAACCTAATTCAGTTGACGCAAAACCCGGGCCGGGGATTCCGGTCCTCGGCTCGGGACCTTTCCTTCCTTGTGCGTAAGCCATGTTAGTGATGGATTACACACAATCATCATAAGACGAAGCAACCGGCTTCGATTCGTAGGTGACCAAATGCCTGGAACAACCCGTGTAGAAATTCGAACTCTAAAGGTAGGACGATACGTTGCTTTAGACGAAAGCGCGTACAAAATTCTGAGTATTTCCAAATCAAAACCAGGTAAGCACGGTAGCGCTAAGGCGCGACTTGAGTTAGAAGATTTATTCACCAAGCAGAAGAGATCCCACGTCGGAACCGTTACCGATAACATCCAAGTTCCATTGTTAGAGAAAGGTTCTGCCATCATTACTCACGTTCAGGGTAATGAGGTTCATGCAATGGACAACAAGACATACTCTAACCTAATTTTGCCCACAGAAGAAGGACTGAATTTGGAACCCGGTGGCGAGATTCAGTGGGTAGAGGCCATGGGTCGCTACAAAATCACTCGAGATCACTGACATGAGCGACTCTGCTGCAATACCTCTGCACGCTTGGGTAATCATGGGTGTAGCATTATTCGCAGTCTCAAGTGCAGGTGCAGTCTTTGAGATGATAGAGGATGTTTCGGGACTGAGTAAGGCTGCATGGAGGCTACAAGCCACTTCATTAGTGCTATTTCCAGGGTTCTTGTTGCAATATAAGAAAGCAGAGGGATCTCTGAAATTACGTTGGAAAGAATCTATGCATTTGTTAGCATTCTCTGGGTTTTGTTTAGCCTTACATTTCGGCACATGGCTAATGTCACTCGATAGAACGACTCTAACTCACTCTCTTCTATTCGTCACTGCTCATCCATTGGTAATTATCATTGGACTATGGTTGCTACGTAAGCCAGCAACTAAGCTTCAATCGATTGGGGCATTAGTTGGTTTCGTTGGGGCTGCTGTTGTAGTTGGTGGCGGCGCTACTGAGAGCGGAGTAAGTCTCTATGGTGATTTTCTTGCTTTCATGGGTGCCGTAACCATCGTTGGTTACCTCGCTATAGGTCGAATGGTTAGAGGATGGATGCCACTATTTCTCTACGCTTTTCCTGTCACATTGATTTCTGCTATAGTGCTAACATTATGGGCGATCATAGTGGAAGATTTAACATTCAATCTAGATGATATATCGGGTGCATTTGGTTGGCTAAGTGTCACATGGATAATCTATGTTGGATATCTTGCTTTAGGGCCGGGTCTACTAGGCCATACGGGAATAAATGCAGTTTTGCGTTGGATTCCTCCATTGACGATTTCTATGATTTTGATAATGGAGCCCGTAATTGGTTCAATTATAGGATGGGTTGTGGGTGTGGATTCTATTCCTCAACTATGGACTATTATCGGAGGATCATTGATGATATCTGGATTAGCATTAGTCACATTTGGCTCTGAAACTCAGGAAGCCCCACAACCCTCCGATTGATGTAGTGCTTGCTTCTGGGGGGCTTGTGACCAAGCCTTGCCTTCTGTTGACCAACGATGATGGTATAGAGGCCATTGGTCTACACGCCTTAATTCGGGCTTTACACGAAAGAGACTTCCCAATAGTAGTCATAGCCCCCGCTACTGAACAATCGGCTACAAGCATGAGGCTATCATTGGGTTCTAATCTGAAATTCGAAGAAAGGGAAGATATTGCTAATAGCATCTCTAAACCCGATGGCCCACCTTTGCGAATGTTTTCTTTGGATGGATCTCCATGTGATTGTGTTATCGTAGCAATTGATGGAGGTTTAGACCATTGGGTTCCAGAAATGAAACCCGCATTGTGTGTTTCTGGAATAAATCAAGGTCCAAATCTTTCAGTTGATGTTATGCATTCAGGAACAGTTTCTGCCGCACGAGAATCCGGTCTCTACGGTCTTCCTTCAATCGCAACCAGTTTGTGCACATATGAACACTCTAATTTCGAGGACACTGCCAATGCGACGGCAGAGGTAATTGAGGCAGCTGTAGGAGTGTTGCCGCCAGTAGCGGAAAATATGCTCCGGCCACAGGGGTCCACTAAACCAATGACTGGAGATGATATCAATGAACAAATCCTTTCTGAATTCAAGCAAGGTAATTTGATGCTGAATATTAACGCACCGAAGACTTGGACGAATGGGTTCCAAACAGTTTCGCTTGGAGCTCGGTGGTACCACAATGCAATTGGATTGACTAATTCGGAAAGAAATGGTGTTGCTTATGGTTTCAAGGCGGCCCAAATTCAAGATGAAGATATTCCAAATACTGATTGTAACGCTGTAAATAGCGGGGCGGTTGCAATTACTCCATTATCCTGCTGGCCAGTAAATCATCCTCTGGGGGTTTCTCAAGATTTACTAAAAATGGCTACTAATGGCGGAGCAAACGGACTTCCATCTTGGTTGGTGAATTGACTTATTATCCATCCAAAGCATGTTGAATTATAGTAATACAAGCATGTCCTTGCAACCATTTTTCGCCCAAACTAATTTTTCCAAAATCTGCTATTTGTTGGTTATCTGGTGCTGAAAATGGTAGATGATCGGATAGAATAAACCCTAGATTTTCATTGCCTTCTAGTGTTTCTAATGCGTCGCCTTCAGCGTCAAGGACATGGATAGAAATTCCATCATTATGCCATTCTGTTAGCGTTTCTGCTAATCCACCACCCATGTCGAAAATTCCTTGTGTCACCTCATCCAATACTCCAATTGGCGGAACAGGTCTTTTCAGAATGGCTTTGATTTGACCGGCGATTGAACGTTCATCTGGTCTTACGCCTGACAGTGTTTCTCCATTAAACCAGATTCTTCTATCTGGGCCCGGGCCTCCATAAAGATGCAATGTTATGTCAGTATCATGACGAATTCCGTGCGAGACGAATAGAGCGGCATTTACCGCTCTGACCAATACATCCATCCTGCCCGAACCACCAGCCAAGTCATTCAGGTTTAATTTGCCTGAACTAGGCGCTAGGTGCCCGATGATGGCGAAGCGCCTTTGCAATCAATCACCCCATATCTAGGTCTAAATCATCGACATCCATCATCGATTGCATTTGCTTTCTCATGCGCCTATCTCCTTTCATACCACGCATCATTTTCCGGCTACGATTCCATTGATTGAGTAGTTCTTTGACATCCTTTTCAGTTGTACCTGAACCTCTTGCAATTCTTCGGATCCTTTGGGACTTTAACACAAGAGGTTCGTCTTTTTCATGTTGAGTCATGGAATCCATAATGACCCGATACTTAGCTAGATTTCCCTGCATCTGCTTTTTTTGCCCAGCGGACATAGAACCCATTCCAAACATTCCATCTGGTAGGTGTGAAAGTATTCGATCTACTGTGCCGATTTTACTCATCATCTCCATCTGAGTATACATATCTGTGAGTGTAAATCGACCCGACATTAGGCGCTGAGTAAGCCGAATTGCTTCTTCCTGGTCTAGATCTTCGGGTGCAAGGTCAATCAGACCTTTGATGTCACCCATTCCAAGTAATCTAGAGATAAATCGGTCGGATTCGAATTTCTCGAGGTCTTCAACTCTCTCTCCTTCACCAACGAAGACTATTGGAGCCCCTGTAACGGAAACTGCGCTTAATGCTCCACCACCTCTAGCCGTACCGTCTAGTTTGGTGACTATTGTGCCGGTTACTCCGACCAAATCATGGAAGGTCTGTGCAACAGGACCTGCTGCTTGACCGACCTGCGCATCAATCACAAGGAATCGTTCGGTAGCGTTAGCGATCTCTGCTATTTTTACCAATTCATCTCTTAATTCATCATCAAGGCTGTCTCGACCCGCAGTATCGATGATTACAACATCAGCAGTGCCCACAGCCTTGATTCCGTTTCTAACAATAGTAGCGGCGTCTTTTTCATCAGGCTCACCATAGACTTCGACTGGTGAATCTTCCAGTAATTGTTGTAATTGGGCATAGGCACCAGGTCGGTGAACATCGGCTTCGATTACCGCTACCTTGACCCCGTGTTTCCTCCTCCACCATTCGGCAACTTTTGCGGTCGTTGTGGTTTTTCCTTGACCATAAAGACCGACCATCAGTACAGTTTCGTTGTGTGGTTTAATTTCACGGGCAGGACCAAGTAACCTAACTAACTCTGTGTAAATCAGATTCATTGCATGAGTGTCGAGTTTCACACCAGGACGAGGTTCCTCCTCCATCAATCGGCGCTCGATACGTTCAGTCAACTCCTTGGCCTGTCTTACATTGAAATCCGCTTCCAATAATGCTCGGCGGAGAGAACGGGTCAATTCTCGTACTGTTTCCTCATCTACCTCTCGCTTACCCTTGAGTAAGCCAACGGAGCCGAGGATTCTACGCTTCAGACCCTCCAGTGCCATGTGCCTTGGGTCCGAAGCGTGTGGTTTGAACGTTATCCGCAATAATCGATAGCATTAGACTCCAGGTGACCTTTGAAACTATGTGATATTGATTGTATTCCTATATTTATCAAGGGTGGAACTGATAGCATAAGTGACGTCGGACAGTCATGGCTGAGCCCCCAATTGAGATGTGGGAGATGCAGCTTGCATTTGCCATAGGATTGTTGGGAATATACGCCGGTTGGCGTGGTACAATAGCCAAGATGACAGGTTTTTACGATCTATCGGGAGCTTTCAAGACGCTAATGTTCGGATTAGTCGCAGGTGTGTTGATTGCTTCTCTCATCGATTCACTGATACTTGCTCCAGTTCGCTTAGAATCTGTTAATATCATCGAGGTTTCAGTCATTGCTCTAGTTATTGGGATGGCCGAATCTGCATTCACTCTGTTCCTTCTCGGAAGGCCAAGAACTGTTGGATTAAGAGCTAGTGCACCGTATGGTTGGACACTAGGTCTTGGTTTTGGAGCGATGCGTTCTGCCCACCTAAATGTCAGATTATTTGACCCTGATGTGGGGGCTCTTTGGGAGGGGGTTACAACCGGATTTGAACCGTTCAACATTGCTATGGCATGTGTATTGACTTTGACTACGTGTATTGGCCATGCTTCTATAGCAAGTTGGCAAGGTTCGAAGATTATTCAACATGAAAGGGCTCGCACATTCTTCACTAGTTCAATCGCTAGAGCAGTCCTAATTGTTTCAACAGTTTTGACTATATTCGAGCCATTTGTGATATTCTTGGTATTTCCAATGGTTGCTTGGTCATGGATTCCAGCTCATTCAAAATGGCTTCCATCTGGTATGACTCCAGCCGCCGCTCAGGCCTATCGAAGAACTCTCAGAAGTTCCGGTAGACACGAACGTGCTGCGGCGGACCGAATCCGCGGAGAGAAGGTTATTGAGGAGGAGTGATTTTTTTTGTCGAAATCAGCCCCGCAGTGCCATGATGATAAATAAATGACAATTCGATAAGTCAGAATTATAGGAGCCCCGCTAAGGGAGGGTAGTAGAATGCGTGTAATTATCGCTGGAGCCGGCGAAGTCGGTAGGGGTGTAGCAGCCGCTCTGAGAGAAGAAAGAAGGCAGGTTGCATTGATTGATCCTGACCCAGAAGCCATCAATGAATCCCAGTCTTTGGATTGTTTATTGGTGACTGGTGATGCTCTTTCACGTGACTCATTATTGAGAGCAGGCATTAATGATGCCGAAATTATGGTGCTCTGTACAAATAATGACGAGGTCAACCTACTAGGTTGTGCCTTTGCAAAAAGAGTCTACAGCGAACAGGTTGGAGACAGAGCGACAAGAGGTTTGACTACAATTGCAAAGATTCGTGATCCTACTCTATTAGACAAAAATAGAGGAGCAGGACCTCTAGAGAGGTGGACGCGCGCGGACCATATCGTCTGCGCCTCTGATGATATTGTCAAACAATTAGCTGCAGGACTACTCGCGCCCTCGGTTGAAGAAATTCTTCCTCTTGGAGACAATGCTTGGATTGCCGTAGCCGAGGTTATGCCTAATTCAGCATTAATTGGTAAAACTACGGGAGAAGTTGCTGATTGGATAGTCAACATTCCTTCCGTATACGGAATTAGGTCCGCTGATGGTAAAGGGGCTCTTGTCAATGGTAGCGAGGTAATCCAAGAATCAGATATGCTGTGTTTCGTTGCACGGTCAACAGAGGAATTCATGACGATCACAACTGGTGCAGGTCTGCAGGACCCTGAATGGCCTCAAGACCCTAATATCGCAATCTTTGGTGCTACACAATTCGGAACATCGCTGGCTTCTCATTATCTTGAAGAAGGTGCAGAGGTTGTTGTTGTCGATCCTGATTTAGATGCTGCAAACGAACTTGTTGGCTCAAGGATAGGGAATAGTAAGCGTCTAGATGTAATTCACGGAGATCCACAGGATGGAGATTTGCTCAGGGAACTCGGTATTTCTTCACATGATGCAGCAATTGCAGCATTGGCAGATGACAATCTAAACATTGCAATAGCCATGCGAGCAAAAGACAAGGGAGTGCCAAGAACAGGACTTATTCTGAAAGATAGGGCTCTGGTAGAAGCGGTCCAAAGAATTGGATTAACTAGACCTGTAAGCCGAAGGCACGTTACTGTGATTTCAATTATGAAATCGATTCATATGAATGTGCCAGGGACCTATCAAGTGATACCCTCGTTACCAGGTATAATTTCAATTTCTGCATCACTTAGCTCCAAAGCAGAGATTGTAGGCAGAAGTATTTCTGATGCTGAGTCAAAACTTGGTTGTCGGATTGTAATGGTTGAACACGAGGATGAAGACGGGATTATTCACATCCTAAATCCGTCCGAGGTCGACACTCTGCAAGTAGGCGATAAGGTTCTGTTATTCCTTCGTCTCGATGATCTGAAGAGATTGGAAAAAGCTCTGGGGAGTTGAGCGATGCGCTGGGATGTCATCGGCCTTGTGATAGGCTGGACTCTACGAATTTTCGCATTACCTCTGGCCGTTGTCGGAGCATACTCAGTATATTCCGACGGTTGGGAATATGCTTTGCAAACCTATGCAATAGCGCTTGTAATAGCGTTCGGTGCTAGCCAATGGTTGTTTTCCAAAGCCTCTAGTTATGATGTCGGTAGCCGTGTAAGGGACAGAGAGGCATTTGCCGCTGTGGCGATGGGATGGCCACCAGTTGTTTTCCTGGGTGCAATCCCTTTCTGGCTAGGCGGTATGTTTCACGGTCCTATGGAGTTCATGGCTGGAGATGCCAGCTTTATGCAAATGATGAGCGGGGCTTTGCATGCTTGGTTTGAATCGATGTCTGGATTCACTACCACCGGTGCCTCGGTGATAGACCCATCAACTAGCCCGATTTGTTCTGGAGAATTTGATGGAGATTGTGTTGGTAGCCAGACGAAAAGTTTGCTACTTTGGCGGTCATTATCACAATGGATTGGTGGAATGGGAGTAATTATGCTTGGTTTACTGATTTTCTCAAAGGCCCTTGGTGGTGGAATGGCCCTTGCTAGAGCTGAATTAACCGGCCCTACAGTGTCCAATCTTAGTACCACTCTAGAGGGAACTGCTCGAAAGTTGTGGGCGATTTACATCATTCTCACGATACTTGAGGGATTGATACTATTCCAATTTACAGAAATGGGGGCTTTTGATGCACTAAATTACGCATTAACAACAATGCCCTCGGGCGGGTTTGCAACTAGCGATATGGGAATAATGGCATTCGATGATACATTAATTGAATCAATAATCATGGTATTCATGCTGCTAACCTGCATAAATTTCAGTTTGCTATTCTTCGCGATTTCTGGAAGATGGGGGGAAGTTTGGAAGGATGAAGAACTTCGAACCTATATCCTCATTCTTGTTGTTGCTTGGCTTGCTATGGCCTTCAACTTGAGCAGGGCAACTGATTATTCTCTAGCAGAATCTATTCGCCATTCACTATTCCAGGCGATCTCGATTTCCAGTACTGGTTATTCGAGCGCTAATTTCTCTGAATGGCCGGTATTCAGTCAATTTGTCCTTCTGTTATTGATGATAATCGGTGCTAGTGCTGGTTCCACAGGAGGTGGTCTAAAGGTCCTAAGAATACGCATTGCATTCGAGTTAGCTAAGCGAGAGGTCATCCGTATCATTCAGCCGAAGAAGGTCATTGCAATTCGCTTCAATGAAAATGTCGTTGATGAAAGTAGAATCTGGATTATACTCGGAATGGTTAGTTCTTGGATGGTTTTAGTTACTATATCTATGCTTACAATTTCATTCCTAGAACCTAATTTGTCTCTAACAGACGTTTCCTCAGTATCTATTTCATTGCTAGGTAATACTGGCCCTGGTCTAGGCTCATTTGGACCGGCTGACGCCGCTTCCACTTGGGCTGATCTTAATCCATTGTCGATGTTTGCTTCTACAAT
>CEOW01013375.1_pt1 | contig 9717 bp, 8 predicted proteins | sample 530621 | NCBI WGS metagenome assembly CEOW01 (sample SAMEA2620734, study PRJEB7988) | marine metagenome | isolation source: saline water (ENVO:00002010), including | reverse complement strand
GAGTTTGCAAAATCTATACAAGAGACACCTAGATGCATAAAAACGTAAGAATCGCGATGTGGTCTGGCCCTCGAAACATTTCCACGGCTTTGATGCGCTCGTTTGAGAACCGAACCGATGCTTACGTTACAGATGAGCCCTTTTACGCTTATTTTTTAAAAAATAGCGGAGAAGCTCACCCTGCTAGAGAACAGATACTTAGTGTTCAGTCATCGAATTGGGATGAAGTATCTGCAATGCTTACTGGCAACATCCCAAAAGATAAAAACGTGTGGTACCAAAAACATATGGCCCATCATGTATTTGATGATTCCAATCTAGAATGGACAAAGGATGTAATAAACTGTTTTTTGATCAGAGAACCTAAGGAAGTGATAAACAGCTACATTAAACGTTTTGATCTTAAAAATGCTCTTCAGCTTGGTTATAGTCAGCAGCTCAAAATTTTAAACTTTATTAAAGATATTACCGGCAAGACACCAATAGTAATGAATGCCAAAGATGTGTTGATGGATCCAGAAGCTCAGCTTCGCGGTTTGTGCGAAAGGGTTGGTATCGATTTCGCAAGCGATATGCTTTATTGGCCCCCTGGAAAAAGAGATACCGATGGCGTATGGGCGCCGCACTGGTACAGTGAGGTTGAAAAAACAACTGGTTTCCAACCCTACACTTACGCTAACACATCCATTGATGAAAAATGGAATAAGATATATGAGAGCTGTTTGCCGGATTTCGAGTTGTTGAATTCTTACCGTATGAAACCGCAAATTAAATAAAATCATCTTTCAATAATTCATGAAATTTCGTTAAAGTATCAGCTGTCTTTTCTATGATTACGTTCAAGATATACACGAATATTTTCAGCCGAAGTGGTGGAACTGGTAGACACGCTGTCTTGAGGGGGCAGTGGGGGAAACCTCGTGCCGGTTCGAGTCCGGCCTTCGGCACAACTATTAACTTAAAGGATTAACTTTCAATGATGTATCGATTTCTTTTAATAAGTGTTTTTTCAGTTTCTATTTTTGCTCAGTCCCCTGATGAGCTTTACAGCTCTGCTCAAAACAATCTAACATCCGGAAACCTTGAAACCGCTGAAGCTGAATACAAAAGCGCGCTTGAGATGGACCCGACATTCGCCCCTGCGTATGCAGGTCTAGCGCTTGTTGCGATGAGAAAGGGAGATCTTAAGCAGTCAGGCTCCTTGTTGAAGGAAGCCATCGATGCCGACCCTGAGAATAAAGACTTTAGAGGCGAATTCGAGCGATTAAGCGAATTAAATACCTTAATGAGTAAAGGCATTCGTTCGATGAAGAATGGTGATGCTGAAAGCGCTTTTGAATCTTTTAGGGTCGCGTCTGAAAAATTCCCTCAGTACCCTGAATCTGTTTTTAATATGGGTCTTACCTATTTCAGAAAAAAAGACTTCAACGAAGCAGTTAGCTATTTTAATAAAACGCTCGAGATAAATCCTGATCATAAAAATGCCCTTACTGCTATAAAGAACGTTGCCAAGAATTCCTTTAACCAGGGGAACCAACTGTATAAAAGAGGCGATCTTGAAGGCGCTCTTTCCTCCTACGATGAAGTATTGAACGTTGACAAAACATTTTATCAGGCACATTTTCAGATAGGGGTCATTCAATCAAAGATGGGCAACAAGGACCTTGCGGTAAGTTCCTACGAGAAATCAATCGACATAAATCCTCAATTCTATAAAGCTTATTTTGCTTTGGGGCTAGCTAAAAGCTCAATGAATGATACCGATGGCGCGTTGGCTTCACTGCAGTCCGCAATTGACATAAACCCAGGTTACGATAAGGCTTATGGGGCGATGGGCGATATCTACATTCAGCAAAAAGATTACGATAAGGCAAAGCAGTCCTTAAAGATGGCCACTACGGTTAATCCTAGCTACTCAAAAGGCTACGCCAAACTCGGAGTCATTTATTCTGAAGAAGAAAATTGGAACCAAGCCATTTCCAGTCTAGAGATGGCGGTAGCGCTCAATGAGCGCGATGCTATGAGCTATTTTCGTCTTTCTGGTGCGCACAACATGAATGGTAGCTGTGATGAAGCGCTACAGGCAGCTCGCAAAAGCACGGAGCTTAAGGGTAGATTTGGCGGTGCATGGTTTGAACTTGGAATGGCAGAATGGTGTAGCGGTTCCGGAAACAAAGCTGGGGCGTTGAATGCATTTGAAAAAGCTAGAAGTGATCGTTCTTGGAGGAAAATGGCCGAATATGAAATTGATAAGATTAAAAATCCCCAAAAATATGTCAAATAATTCATTGGTTTAATCCCTCATGATTAAAGCAATAATATTCGACCTTGACAATACGCTTCTAGATTTTGTCAAGATGAAACAGTTTGCAGTTAAAGCTGCAATTACAGCGATGAACGAGGCGGGACTTGAGGCAAATGAAGATAAGGCCTATGATGATATTATGGACTTGTACGTCACCACAGGTTGGGAAAATCAGCAGGTTTTTGATGATTATCTTCATAAAACCAAGGGTGAGGTCAGTAACAAGATCCTCGCTGCAGGTGTGGTCGCTTATAGAAGAGCTCGTGAGGCTACCTTACTTGTATATCCTAACGTGAACAAAACTCTGATAGAGTTGCTTAAAAATCAAATCAGACTTGCCGTTGTTTCTGATGCTCCAAGTAGGGAAGCATGGATGAGGTTGTATTATCTGAATCTTCACCATGTTTTTGATCCTGTACTAACCTTTGATGACACTGGAGCTAGAAAGCCTTCACCTGAGCCATTCAAATTGGCACTTGAAAAAATGTCTGTAGAACCTAGCGAAGCTCTGATGATAGGCGACTGGCCAGATCGAGATGTCGTAGGGGCGAAACAAATAGGTATGAAGACAATTTTCGCTCGCTACGGTGATACTTTTGGCACTAAGGAATCTGGTGCCGATTGGGATGTAAACGATATTTACGAAATCGTTGAAATAATTAAGGAATTGAATAACGTCTAAAATATTCATTGGAACGGATATAGTTCAAATTGAACGTATCCGCACACTACTTAGCTCAGAGAATGACAGATTTGTGAGTAAAGTTTTTACTGAAAATGAAGCTTCGTATTGCAAATCAAAAGCTAATCCATCGATTCATTTTGCCGGCCGCTTTGCAGCAAAAGAGTCCATTAAAAAGTGCATTTTGTCCTCTAGCGCAATTGATTCATTAGATTTTAAAGATATTGAGGTATTGCCAAAATCAAATGGCGCTCCAATAGTAACAAAAATTAATAAAATATCTTACAACGATCTCCAAGTTTCCATTTCCCATGAAAAAGATTATGCAATTGCAATGGCTATGATTCTTCTATGATGCGTGCACTCACCACTGATCAAGCCTATGAGCTAGATAGACGAGCCAGCGTAGACTTTAATATTACTGGAGAGTCGTTGATGGGTAATGCGGGGTTAGCCGTTGCTAGCTTCATATCTAAACAGCCTTTTGATCAAAAAGTAAAATCTATCGCTGTTGTTGCAGGAAAGGGTAATAACGGTGGTGATGGTTTTTCAGCAGCATTAGAATTAAATAAACTCAATTTTGATGTTAGTGTATTTTCAATTTACAAGCATGAAAAATTATCAAACGATTCTTTGATTTTTTTTAAAAAATGCAGGGATGCTCAAATACGTATCGTTGAGGGCTCTAAGCCGCCTATCAGCGAAAGTTTTGATCTTATCGTTGACGCAATCCTCGGAATTGGATTTTCCGGTCAACTTCGCAATGAGGTCTCAGAATGGGTCGAATGGATAAATTTAAATTCAAGCATACTGTGCTGTGATGTGCCAACGGGATTGAATAGCTCTAGCGGACTTGTATCTACCTCTACTGTGAAGGCTACGCATACGATAACCATGGGCTTCCCAAAACTTGGTCTTTGCATTGAGCCAGGTAAATCTTTTTCTGGAAAAACTGAATCTGTTGATATTGGATTTCCAAAAATTGAAGATGAATTAAATGGTATCGATTGGAGATTGATCGATAGCAATTTTGTAGATCAAATCATTATACCCATGGATAGTACAACCAATAAATACGCTCAAGGCAAGGTTTTGGTGTTAGCTGGTTCAAAGGGTATGACTGGCGCAGCTTTTCTTTCATCAATGGGCGCCCTGCGTTCTGGTGCAGGTCTAGTGAAGGTTTTTGCTCCTGAATCCTTAAGTGAGATCTATGAAAAAAAAATCACGGAAGGTATAACTGTTTCATGCGAAGATGAGGGTGAAGGCTATTTTCAAGTAAAAAACTTTGAAATTATAATGGACCAAGTGGAATGGGCAGATGCAGTTTTGATTGGACCCGGGTTGGGCACAAACAAGGAAACAATAGATTTACTTACTATGATCTATGAAAATATTAATAAGCCACTTGTGGTAGATGCAGATGGCCTTAATCCTTTCTACAAAAACAGAGATTTATTAAAAAAATTACAATGCGTACTCACACCACATCATGGCGAATTAAGTAGGTTGCTATCGATATCTTTAGGCGAACTTAAAGAGAAGCTGGTAAATCACATGGAGGGATTTGCTAGTAGTTATCCATCGGTATTAATAGCAAAGCAACCATCGTCAATCATTGTTCACAATATCTCTGGTTATATTAATACATCTGGAAATCCAGGTCTTGCGACGGCGGGCACTGGGGACGTCTTGAGCGGTATGGTCACCGCTTTCATAGCACAAGGCTATAATTTAGTTGAATCATCCTGCATAAGTACATATATACATGGATATGTAGCAGATAAAATGTCAAAAAAAATTAGCGAAAGAGGCTTAATTGCTAGTGATTTACTCTTAGAAATTGCAAGCAGCATGTCGAGATATGAATCATAAGATATATAGAATTTTATTAGGTCTTTATGCGGGTTTGATTTTGACATTATCATCAATTCCTAGTAAGAATATGCCTAAATCCTTCCTGCTTGAATGGGACAAAGCAATTCACTTTACCGAGTATTTCATTTTTGGAATTCTTGCAGCAAAAAGCATCGAGCATCTATCTAAAAAATGGATATACACTATTATCCCTCTTGGTATAATGTTTGGTATCATGGATGAATACTTCCAATCATATATTGCCGGTAGATTTTCAAGCGGTTGGGATGCATTTAGCGATAGCCTTGGATTTTCATTGGCTGTAATATTGGTTTGGTTGCGAACCAATGATTGATAAAATATACATAAAAGATTTTGCTATCATTCGTGAATTGGATCTCCCATTAATGAATGGTTTTACGGTAATAACCGGTGAAACTGGTGCGGGTAAATCACTCATTGTTAAAGCCCTCTCAATTGCACTTGGTTCAAAAGTAGATAAGACAGATGTAAGAAGCAATCAGGAGAGAGCGGTTGTTGAGGTCGCCGATTCAAGCAATGCGTTGTATCGAAGAGTTATTTCCAAGGCTGGTCGTGCTAAATCTTTTATCAATGAAGAGCCGCACGATGAAAGTACTTTCAGATCTTCTGTTTCTTTGTTGGCGGATTTTCACGGTCAAAACGATCAGCAGCTTATTATGAATCCTCAAACACACATTGACTTTTTGGATAGGTTCTGCAAAAATGAATTCCTTGTCGAGGAAACCTCAGACCTATACCAAAAAATCCTTACGCTTGAGCAAAAATTGAATGAAAAGAAATCCCTTCAGGATATTTCAAACGATAAAAAAGAGTTGCTTGAATTTCAGTTGAAAGAAATTGATGAAATAGATCCCCAGGTTGATGAAGATTCTTCGCTGACCAGTGAATTCAAACGGTTGAATAATATTGAAGAGACTATCTCCGCTATTCAGAAGCTCAACCAAAACCTCACTGAACATGATCACTCAATTTATCGTCAACTGTATTCGGCTTCATATGAACTTGAAAAGCTCTCCAAACTTGATAGTAGACTTACTCCTCTTTACGAGACTCTGGAGCAGACCTCTTTATCTATTCAAGATGCATCCTCTGCGCTAGTAGATCATCTCAACACCCTTGATGCCGATCCAGAAAAATTAAGCGAAATTCACGACCGCTTACAATCTGTTGAGAGCTTAAAGAGAAAGTATGGTGGCTCCATAGAAGCTGTAATTGATAACGTCTCAAAAATAAGAGCAGAGCTTGAAGAATTAAATAATCTTGATAGCGTTATTTCTTCACTTGAGATAGAGTTGGATTCTTTAAGAAATGAATACAGTAAATTAGCAGAAAAACTTAGCAGCACGAGAAAAGACAAATCAAATCTTCTTGCAAAAAAGATTGTTGATACGATGTCTACTTTAAATATGAATGGGGCAACTTTTAAGGTTGAAATTGTTCAAAACGTATCCTCTACAAGTCCAATCATTTACAATGGGGATCCAGTGAAATACGGACCCAAAGGATTTGATAGTGTAGAATTTTATCTCAGCGCTAATCCCGGTGAGTCAATAAAACCCTTATCTAAGATCGCTTCTGGCGGAGAGGTATCACGAATAATGCTTTCCATTAAATCGGTTTTTAAAGATCAGGATCCAGTAAGTACACTTATTTTCGATGAGATTGACGCTGGAATATCAGGTGAAGCGGCTGAGAAGGTTGCTAAGGCATTGAAAAATTTAAGCTCTGATAAACAAGTCATTTGCATAACACACCTTCCTCAGATTGCCTCTTTAGCCGATCATCATCTTTTTGTTGGTAAGAAAGTTGTGGATGGCAATACCCACGTTTCAGCCTCATATTTAAATGACAAAGAAAAAATTGAAGCCGTAGCCAAATTATTTAGCGGTGAAAATGATATTCAGTATTACAAAGAGCCACAAGAAAATTACAATCCTGAAGCTCATGGATAAGCTGGTAGTCCACGGAGGGAAACGCCTCAAGGGTAATGTAAAAATAAGTGGCGCAAAAAATGCAGTTCTTCCGATCATGGCGTCATCTCTTTTGGTGAATGGTACAACAATAATCCATAATGTTCCCGATCTTCGTGATACAAGGACCTTTATTCAGCTATTAGAAATCCTCGGAGCAAAATGCACACTCAAAGAGTCTACTTTAAGTATTGATGCATCAGATATAACCTCTCTTGAAGCCCCGTATGATCTTGTTAAAACAATGCGAGCATCTTTTTATGTAATGGGTCCCTTGTTGGGTAGATTTGGAGAATCAAAAGTATCTTTGCCTGGCGGCTGCGCATGGGGTCCACGCCCAGTAGATTATCATTTAAAAGGATTTGAAAAACTTGGTGCAACTATTGATTTAAATCAGGGCTATATCTTAGCACAATCAGAAAAACTTCAAGGATCTGAAATCAGTTTTGAAATTGCTTCCGTTGGAGCCACAGCAAATATTTTAATGGCTGCCGTACTTGCAGAAGGTAAAACATTTATCAATAATGCTGCGGTCGAACCGCACATTGTTCAATTGTGCGATGTTTTGGTGGATATGGGTGCAAATATTAGGGGCATAGGAACCCACAGGCTTGAAATTGAAGGAGTGTCGAGCTTAAGACCCGTTGAAGTGAAAGTAATACCTGATATGATCGAAGCTGGTACCTTCTTGATGGCTGGCGCTACTCTTGGCGAAATAACCCTGACAGATGTCGATCCCAGTCATTTGAATATAGTTCTAGAAAAACTCGATCACGCTGGTTGCGATTTAACGATCGATGGTTCTACAATAACAATTAAGCAAAACAATTTCATTCGGTCAACGGATATTACAACTGACGTGCATCCTGGTTTTCCAACAGATCTTCAAGCGCAATGGATAGCCCTTATGTCTGTTGCTGATGGGACGTCCGTTGTTACCGAAACTATTTATCTTGATCGATTTTCACACGTACCAGAATTGGTAAGGTTGGGTGCAAATATATCTCTTGAGAACAATATTGCAATCATAAGAGGTCAAAAATCACTCACAGGAGCCCAAGTGATGTCTACAGACATTAGAGCTAGCGCCTCATTGGTAATTGCAGCATTGATCGCTGATGGTCGCTCTGATATAAGTAGAATCTATCATATTGATAGAGGTTATGAGCAAATTGAGGAAAAGTTTAAGCTTCTTGGTGCTGATATTTTCAGAGAAAAAGAATAAATAAAATAATGGGAAATTTTTATTTTTCTTGATAAAATAACAACTCTCATGTTTGAGAATAAATTATGCGGATTGTAATCATTGGCGCAGGAGAAGTTGGCTTTCACGTCGCAAAGGCGTTAAGTCAGGAAGATCACGATATCACTGTTATTGATATTGATTCAGTAAAATGCAAAAGAGCATCTGAATCTTTGGATGTAATCGTTATCGAAGGTAACGGTGCCAGCCCTCGAAATCTATCAGAAGCGAATGTTCAAGAAGCTGATTATGTGCTTTGTTTGACCAGGGTTGATGAAGTAAATCTTATTGCATCACAGCAGGCGAAAGAACTCGGAGCAAAGAAAGTAATCGCGCGCCTCCGCAATCAGCAGTACACCACCCGCGATTCAATTATAAAACCAGAAAAATTCGGCATTGATCACGTAATACATCCTGAAAGGGAAGCGTGTAGAGAAATTGTAAAATTAGTACACCACTCATATGCGACCCAGGTAATGGAGTTTGAAGGTGGTAGAATGCAAACAATTGGAATTAGGCTAGATGAATCATCTCCAGTCATGGGAAAAACTGTTCGCGAAATATGCGATGAGGATAGAGATTTTCGCTTTGGAATCGTTACCGTTATCAGAGCTGGTGAATCTCGTGTGCCATGGTCAGATTTTGTTTTTGAAAAAGACGATATTGCTTACTTCATAGTAAAAAAAGATCACCTTTATTCTTTGATGTATATGCTTGGAAAGGAAGCAACAGAAACGCATTCTGTCGTCATTTTAGGAGGAAGTAAGATAGGTAGAAGTATTGCTGAAGAACTTCAGAGTGAGTTGAGCGTTCGATTGATCGAAGAGAAAAGAGAAAAAGCTGAGTGGCTTGCTTCTAATTTAAAACAAACTATGGTTTTGCATGGAGATGGAACTGACGTTGAGCTATTGAAAGCTGAAAATATTAATGAGGCTGATAGTTTTATTTCAGTAACTGAAAGCGAACAAACAAATCTTTTATCTGGTATGTTAGCGCACCATTTGGGCGTTAAACAAACTGTAATCCATTTAAGCACAACTGAATATATGCCAATAGTTCAAGAGATCGGCTTAGGCGCTGTGATCAGTAAAAACATGTCGACTGTTAATTCAATATTAAAATTTATTTCCAGCAGTCAAACTGAGACACCCATTACCACTTTTGACGAAATCGATGTTGATGTCATCGAATTTAGTCCTGAACCTGGTAGTAAAGTAACCACGTTACCTTTACAGGATATTAAATTCCCAGAAGACAGTATTGTTGGAGTGATAAACCACCACGGTCAACTTTCCATAGCTAGAGGCTCATCACAACTAACGGACGAAGATACAGTTTTAGTCTTTGCAAAATCTAGCGCAGTATCCACTTTGAGAAAGTTATTTGAGTCATAATTGAATTATAAAACCATTCTCAATATCTTAGCAGCTATGCTAGCGATAATTGGGTTATCAATGCTTCTTCCAATTTTGGTTGCCTTCAGTTATCAGGAGTCAGATTTATCTGGATATATTTATTCAATGGCTGCCTGTTTTATCTTTGCTATACCCATTTGGTTGATGACAAGAAAAAGTCGAAAACTATCAAGTAGAGACGGGTTTGCCCTGGTTACCTTTGCATG
>CEOW01044799.1_pt1 | contig 9719 bp, 8 predicted proteins | sample 530621 | NCBI WGS metagenome assembly CEOW01 (sample SAMEA2620734, study PRJEB7988) | marine metagenome | isolation source: saline water (ENVO:00002010), including | reverse complement strand
GTATATGCCAAAATACATGTATTCTGGAAACTACACAAAAGAAGGTGCTGCTGGCTTACTAAAAGATGGTGGTAATGCGAGGAAGGAAGAGGCGATGAGGATAGTTGAAGCCATGGGGGGGTCACTAGAAGCCTACTACTGGTCGTTCGGTGAGATGGATTTCATGATGATTGCCGATATCCCACAGTCAATGGCCGTAAAGTTCTCTCTCCACGTTGGAGCATCTGGAGTTTTCAATGGAAAGCTGACACCTCTAATCACCGTAGAGGATATGGAAGAAGCCACTTCAACCGAATTGCCCTCTATGAGGCTTCCCGGCGAGTGACCTTCTCTCACTCAGACATTGCAGCTACTGCGCCAACTGCCGATCTGGCATGAGGCTCAATTCTGGGCTCGATATGCTCAGGATCTGCTCCTGGCCCTATGATTCCCAAACCTATGGGCTTGTTATGCTTGATTTGAAGCTCAATTACGGACTTAGTGACTGACTGCCCCATAACAAGGCCATGATCGGTCTCTCCCCTCTCGATGATCCCCAACACTACGGCCCCTTGTATTTCGGTGCTCTGGAGCATCCTATCTATTGCCAAGGGAGCTTCCATAGATCCAGGCACCCATACAACTTCAGAAACTTCCCAATTTTTCGAAATAGCCTCATCAATAGCAAATTTCAGCATCCTCTCAACCTGTTCCCTGTGGAAAGATCCGCAGACAATACCTAGATTCAAGATTCAACACCCATCCTGATCATTGCCTCTACCACTGCCTGAGTCCTGGAGTCTATCTCTATGTTCACCAAATCTCCCACGGATTTACTTCCAATGCTCGTTATCCTAAGAGTTTCAGGGATAATGTGCAGGAAGAAACCATCTCCGTGGCATTTTCCTACTGTCAGAGACATGCCGTCAACCGCGATGTAACCCTTTTCTAGAATGAATTGGTTACAGCCATCTGGAATGGAGATCAGGAAATCAACCCCGTCCCCAACCTCGTCTCTTTTCAGAATCTCCGCGGTACCAATGATATGTCCAGAGAGGATGTGGCCACCGAGCTCATCCCCAAGACGTAGAGATCTTTCGACATTCAGCAAGTCCCCTACCTTCCTGTCGGAAAGTGTGGTTCTGTCCAATGTCTCATAAATCGCATCAAAGGAGACTATTCCATTATCCGAATTCACCACAGTCATACAAACTCCGTCTAATGACACACTCGCACCTATATCGAGATCGCTATCGAATCCGTTTAGATCCACAGAAAAAGTACGTACTGAATCATCACCACCGATTTCCACTATGGGGGCAGTTCCTGCAACAATTCCAGTAAACATTCTCAATCCTCCTCGTAAGGTCCACCCTCTGATCCGGGCCAAAGGTCAAGGATTCTAGCTATAATCTTCCTAGTTCCGTCTAAATCGTCGGATAGTCCTTCCACCCGTGTCACTTCTACATCTTCGAAACCATGTTTGTCCAATCCTTTCCTAATTGCATCGATAGAGTGCTTCTGGTCATAGCCTAGTGCAATTAAATCTGGTTTTATCTTTCCTAGAATCTCGAATATGGGGACTCCAGGGGGATTCCCAATTACTGCCCTATCAACTGGTTTCAGTCCTTCAACCATCCTTCTCCTCAAGTCCTGCCCGGTCACTGGCTCGTGCTTTTGCTTTCTGACTGTTTCATCATGCGCGATTACGACGACTAGCTCCTCACCGAGTGATTTGGCCTGCTCAACATAGTGTAGATGGCCGGCATGTAGCAGATCAAAGATTCCAACTGCCATCACCCTAGTCATCATCCAGCCTCCTCAGATGCCTCGCCTAATCTTTTTCATTGAAAATCGTTGAAATCTGCTCTCCAGTTATCATTGGAATCTCGTGCTTGTTTGCGTATGCTCTGGCACCTTCCAAAGACAAGGCGCCATCTCCCTCAGGTTCTAGCATCTCCGCACCTATCGTGCAAGCCGTCAATCCCGCCAATCTCGCGATTGATACGGCAAGTTCGGTATGGCCCTGACGCGTCTTAAGGCCCCCGGGAGACTCTCTGCATACTGGGATGTGGCCAGGAGTTCTGAATTCCTTTCCAAGCCTTTCTATCGCTCTAAATGCATCTTGATCTTTTTCAATCAGTTCTCCGGATAATTCTCCAAATCTTCTCGTTGTTAGGGATCTGTCTCTATCTGTAATTCCCGTGTAGGTCTCCCTATGGTTTAGAGAGAGGGTGAAGGCTGATCTTGAGTCATACTGGAGGTCATTTGTCACTAGATGTCCTAGCACAGGATTCTCTTCCACCAAAGACTCATGAGAGTGAATGTCTTGTAACCAAGGAAGGCCGAACATTTCTCCAATTTCGTTACCTATAGCAAGAAACAGTAGCCCGCCACAGTCGTTTCTGAGCCTTCTAATCACCTCTGGTGTCGCTGCTGCAGCATGCCAAAGCAGATCGGTTTCCATCTCTCTGTAGTCTGAATCATAAATCATTACGGGTCTTCCAGATTTGAAGGCAGCTATCGCCTCTCCTACCTCATCATCCATGTCACGCGAAGCGGCCATACATATCCTACATTTTCGGTCTAGAAAAAGTGATGTCTTCGACCCCCTCGCATTATACTGTGAGCGGCCCCTTAGAATCATCAGCTCCATTAAGAGTGGATTTAGCGGGAGGATGGACAGACGTCCCCCCATATCCTACAGATTTTGGTGGAGAGGTGGTAAACTTCGCAATAAATCAAAGGGTTAAGGTAAGGAGACGCGAAGAAGCGGGAGATTCTGATTTAGAATTCCACTTTCCGGTTCCTCGTGGTTCGGGTTTGGGAACCAGTTCAGCGATGAATGTTGCACTGGCAGCGCTAAATTCGACTAGCAAATTTGAGGACCCCGATGAAATATCTGAGCAAGCATTCCTTTCAGAGTCAAAAGAGAATCGTTGTGGAAGGCAAGATCATTGGGCCTCTGCATATGGCGGATTCAATCACCTTCTTTTTATTGGAGACTCGGTAGAGAGAATGCCCTTCGAGCCGATGAAGTCTTCATTGAATTGGCTGAAAAGGCACCTGGTAATTGCTTACTCAGGAAGCAGCAGGAATTCGGGGGAAATTCAGGAATCGGTATGGTCTAGTTACTCAAATGGGGTTGAGGAAGTAATCCAAGGTTTACACAAAATAAGGAGTTCCGCGAGAGAAATGGCAGACGGTTTGCAACAGGATAGGAGGGATTTGGTAGTTTCTTCGTTGAGGGGGGTCTGTGAGGGGGTCGATATGATCGACCCCACTATACACGATCCGTTTCGAGGTGTCGTCATGCCTCTTATTGAGTCAGGATCGATTGTAGCTTGGAAGGCTCTAGGGGCAGGTGGAGGGGGGTGCTCGGCTTTGCTTTGCTCACCTACTGGAAAAGAACATGCTACTGAGCACATCGAGGACGAGGGTTGGCAAATTCTGGAATGGGACTTCGACGAGCAAGGAGTGCAGGTTATTGAATGAATAATGTAGTCCTAAATCTCAAACATGACCATTTGTCCGCGGAACTATGGTCGGACGCCGCTCGATGTTCTTGCCACTGGCCCTATTGGTCCTAATTGCCCCCTTGGCGTCTTCGTCTATATGGGTAGAAGAAGTCCCTAACGGCGGTTTTGATGCGGAGGGAAATTGGGCCCCATCAGTGGAGTCAGATATACACTGGAAATGGTGGACACATTGGAGCAGAGACAAGGACTCCAACTCTATTGACGACCGTCTTGAATGGCTAATCGAACAGCCCGAGGAAGTCAAGAGGGATTGGTGGAGGCGTGCCCCAGAAGGGTATGCCAGGATATTTGTAGACTACGACCACCACCCAACGGATGCCGATATCTATGCCTTAGAGTCGCTTGGGGTCGAGGTTACTTTCAGGTTCGGATACCTTAACACCGTCTCGGCAACTTCGCCTATATCCTCAATATTGGATGAATATGGGATTAGATCACTTAGTGGCGTTGTGATGATCGAAGACCTCGGGCTAGCCGAGACAAACATGAACGAAGCCGTACCGAATATGGCGGTCGACACAGTCTGGAATGACTTCGGACTAGACGGAACAGGCTCAGTAATCGCGATCCTAGATACTGGAGTTCGTGGCGACCACGAGGGGCTAAATGACATGGACGACGACCCCTTCACTTGTATCGACGACCCTCCGGATCCAGATCCACTGGATCCAGAGCCACAACCGATCCCTTCCGACTGTGATCCAAAGATTATCGCTTTCTTCGATGCAGTTTTCACCGATGATGAACAAGACCCTTCCACCTCATACGATTCGGGCACCCATGGTACTCATGTTGCAGGAATTGCTGCCGGTTCGGGCGGGGGGCAGACAGATCCTGGAACTGGTGAGAGGTATGTCGGTGCTGCACCTGGGGCCTACCTCATAAACATCCTAGGGTGTTGCGATGGCGATATCGAGGATGTGATGCAAGGTGCTCAGTGGGCCATAGACAACAAGGAAAAGTACGGAATCGACATAGTCACCTCTTCTTTGGGGGAACAGCAGTTCGAGGTTCACATCGACAATGACGGGAGTTCCGCTTGGAGCCGTCAGATGGATATGGTCGTTGAGGCCGGAATCATAACTACCCTCTCTGCAGGTAATGAGTTCGGTGGAGCGACACTTGCTGGGTGCAACACAATCGACAGCCCGGGTGACGCCGAGCTACCAGTCACAGTGGCGAGCCTGGACAAGGACCTAGGCCTGGCGATCTACAGCAGTCGCGGATACACCTCGGACCTCCGAGTCAAACCCGATGTCGCTACTATTGGCTCCAACATAATGGCCCCCGATGCAGCGACTCAGGATGGGTACACGAGCAAGTCAGGCACCAGTATGGCCACGCCACTAATGGCTGGGATCGCTGCACTGATGGTTCAAGCGAACCCCGACCTGACTCCTACAGAATTCAAGGACATAATCTCCGCTCACTCGATCGAGAGAGATATCCAACTCTTGAATGATCCAGGATTCAACGACTGCAGCCTCCTAGAAACCCGTCCCGATAACGAGTTCGGTTTTGGTCAGGCAGACCCGACTGCCTTTGTTGAGGCGGCTGGGAGTATAGACAGATCCCTGAACGTCTCAATGGGAGTCCATACTCTGCAAGAAATAGGGAACGAGAGCTACGTCACAGGCACCTCCAGTGGAGCCGCCCCAGGCACCGGCTTGGTTGAGATCAAGGTAGGAGGAGGATCTTGGTCGGGAGCTGCTGATCTATCCAAGGACGGGGACTGGTCATCTTGGAGCATAAAGCTAGATCCTCATGATAAATCCGGAAACTCGACGATTTATGCGAGGCTGGTAGTTTCGGATGACAGCATTTCCCCAGTGGACGCAAGAAGGGTAATTCTGGTAGATGCCCAATTTTCGGGCTCATCGTCGTCCTCGGGATTGACCAACCTAGGTCCGATCTCATTCTTCATACCCTTCCTCCTTGCAATAGCCTTGGTTTTGTTCGTCGGTAGGAGGGAAGAATGGCTCCAAACTCCGATCTCTCAAAGCGACCAAACCCGGGAGGAGGAGATTTCACCCGCAGTCCCGGAGGATGCCTCGTCTTGGTCTGGGAGGATGCGGGAAAACCTTGTCCAGCTAGGCAAGGGAGGGGCAATAACCGAGAACCCAATAAAGAGAGTGCTAACTCTTTGCCTCCTCTACTTCGCCCAAGGCCTCCCGTCGGGTTTCGCAAGCGTGACATTTGCTGCGTATCTCGTGGCAAACGGGGTTTCAGTGCCGGAGATAGCTATTCTGTTCGCAACTGTCTCTCTCCCATGGACCTTCAAGTGGATATGGGGGCCATTGGTCGATTCCGTTTACATTGAGAAGTACGGCCCTCGAAGGCAATGGATAGTGTTAGCCCAAACCGGTATGGCACTGACCCTCGGCTCCTTGCTCCTGGTCCCGGACTTGAACGGGCAGATCGATCTGGTGGCTAGAATCCTATTCGTCCACAACATATTCTCCTCGTTGCAGGACGTGGCAACCGATGCCCTAGCAGTGGAGGTGCTAGAGCCTGATGAGGTAGCTAGGGTGAACGGCCTGATGTTTGCCGCAAAGAGGGTTGGTATAATCTTCGGAGGCGCAGTCCTTGGGGTTTTGATCACCATCATAGGAATCTCTGGAGTAATTGCTGCCCAACTAGTGATGCTCGCCTTCATCATAACGGTACCACTTTTCATGATCGAGAAGCCAGGCGTTCAATTGTTCCCATGGTCAAGAGCCTCGGGTGACACAGACTCTCAGAATTCAAGGACAGAATCCGGGGCATTGGTCGCAGAGGCGGTGGAGGGATCTGAAGAGGCCCCATGGGAGGAAGAAGAAGAGTTCAGAGTAGCTAGAATGGTCGGCTACAGCATCGCCAACAAACGAGTATCGCTCGCCTCCTTCCTGGCGGTTTCGGGAGTCTCTATCTGGCTGTTCGGCTTCGTGATGGATGTCTTCACAGTGGACTGGGCCTTCGGAAAGAACGTCCGAATAGGTTTCCCGGCTCTGGAGGCAAAACAAATCCTCGGATTTGACCTAAGGCCGTGGTCTGGCACTAATAGGATCAGCCTCGCGCTAATTCTCCTATCGCTTGTTACAACGGGGATATCAAAGTTCATCACACCACAATCCGACGATGTTTTGCCAAACCCTATATTGCTAATCCTCGCTCCTGTTGGAGCAATATCCAACTATCTGCCCGGAAACGGACGTTTCGATGTAGAATCTGTTAGTAAGACAGTAGCGAGAACATCCTTCTACCTGACCAAGGCCTTCTCAGTGAGGTCCGCCTTCCTGTTGGTCATAGCAGGCCTCCTCGGTGAGCTGTATTACTTCACCAGTCCGATTTACGTTGACATCTTCATCAATGAGGCAGGCTGGTCCCAACAGAAGTACAATGGGATAGTTGGTGGCATCGCCTTGCTAGGCTCAGTTTCGGGGCAGATAATCGGTGGTATCCTAGGAGACAAGTTCGGGATTCGCAGAGTCGCTATGGTCTCCTTCTTGGTATTGGCACTGGCGAACGCCACCTTTGCTTTCTTAGAACCCATGTGGGGGAACACCTTGGTCATGACAATATATCTGATAGGCCAGTACTTCATTGCTGGAATTGCCCTGATTTGCATTATTTCTCTGTGCATGAGGCTAACATGGAGCAAGGTAGGAGGGACCCAGTTCACTGCATACATGTCCATCCTGAATACCTCAGTCGTTTTCGCATACACTCTAACAGAGAGGATGATATCCGTCTTCAATTACACATCTGCGATCTACATAGGGGCTGCTTTGACCCTCGTCACCACCTTCTTCCTACTGTTCATAGACGAGAATGAGACAGATCGCGTGCTCGAAGGTAGATGGGACGGTGACGATGAATTCGACGATCTAGGGGAATCCCCTTGGTGGGATGCCGAAGAAGGAGGCGAACAGCCTGTCGCAAGTGCATGAAATATTGGAAAGGACCGATGAAGACTTCCTGGTCTTCACACAGACAATATGCCCTTACTGCACACGGGCTTTCAGAACCCTAGATTCCAAGGGACTAACTTACTTCGAAGTTAATCTGGACCACTTCGAAGGACTTCGAAAGGAAGTCGTGATGGAAACCGGCCATAGAACCGTCCCTGTAGTTTTTGATATGCGAGGGGATGCCCCCGTGTTCGTTGGTGGTTCAGACAGCCTTCTGGAATATCTCTAGAGTGTCCATGACTGTGTTATTCCACCGGCAACCCTGACTCTCAAGAAAGTCGATCCGCCTGTGAAGGTCGCAGTTAGGGTGTATTCCCCAGAAGGATAGGGAATGGTGCCCAGCGTGCCCATCTCACTGGCTCCCGGCCCCCAAATCCTCTCAAGAACCGAGATTGACATATGGTCCCTTAGTGTGAATGAAATCGATGAACTAGAACCACATTCCGCATCCATGAAGTAAATCATCTCATCCCAGTCGCCGTCACTAGGATGGTCGTTGACGAGAAAGGTATCCCTGAGTTCGATGTCGTTGCCCGGGTCTTCCCATGTTTCGCTGAAGAGGTCCCCCCCTCTGACGAAGTATACATCGCCGGTGTGTCCAGAACCAGAGTCCGACAACATCATCCTGAGATTCGAGGCTCCTGAAGCATCTATCCATGAGAATGACTGAAAGAATCCAATTTCGCCGTCGAAGACGTAATCCAGCCTAGAACCGTCATCAGCGTTGGCGATAACTACTGCAGTGCTGCCTGCTATATCCGAGACTAAAGCACTCCACTCCATAGAAAATAGAGTGAATGACCATGAGTCTCCCTTCCCTATTGGGAAATTGAGTACTTGCTGGGGAGCCCCGTTTTCGAAAGCAGCAAGGTCGGAATGGGTAATCCTGCCAAGGAAAGGATTGTGATTTAGTACGGCATGCCTCCTTGCTTCAGTCAGGCTAGAAATCGCTAACATGTACGCAGTCCCGTCTTCTTCGCTCGTACTTGCGACAACTAGCCTTGCAGTATCGTCGCTGTAGTCGGGGGTTGAGAATGTGTACAGCCACCAGTCCCCAGCCACCCATGTTGGGACTTCAATATCATCGGATCCATTGCCACCTAATCCTGAGGACCCCCCGGTACATCCGGTGAGCGAGAACGAAAGAATAACCACGGATATTGCCAGCGCGCGCCACGGGCTCATGGGCCCATGCTAGAGCTGCCATATCAAGAGTCTGACGCTGTTTAGTTCCGTCTCAAAGAGTCCCTAGCTCCCCGCTCTTCGTCAGCATTCCAGCGATAACAACGCTGACTATGCTCATGAGCTTTATCAGTATGTTCAGAGATGGTCCGCTAGTGTCCTTGAATGGATCTCCGATGGTATCTCCAACCACAGCAGCACTGTGGGCTTCGTCGCCCTTTGCAGCACCCTCTATGTGCCCTTGTTCTATTGCTTTCTTGGCATTATCCCATGCTCCTCCGGCGTTTGCCATGAATAGTGCCATAAGGACGCCGCTAGCGGTAGCTCCTGCCAGAGTTCCTCCCAGTGCTGCGCTACCTAGAAGCAAACCAATTACTACAGGACTCGAAACGGCCACTACGCCCGGCATCACCATTTCCCTCAGGGCCGCCTTGGTAGATATATCCACGCAGGTTGCGCTGTCTGGCTCAACTCCCTCGCGACCCTCCAGAAGGCCGTCGATTTCCTTGAACTGTCTCCTGATCTCAGTTATCATGTCCTCTGCTGCTCTCCCAACTGACTTCATTGTCATAGCTGCAACAACGAAAGGTAGAGCGGCTCCAATTAGAAGTCCGATTACTACCATTGGCTCGGTAAGGCTCAGGTCTGCTGCCTCAAGATTAGCACTGGTCTTGAATGCGGCGAAGAGAGCCAGGGCAGTCAAGGCTGCACTTCCAATCGCGAACCCCTTACCGATTGCTGCGGTTGTGTTCCCAATCGAATCAAGCCCATCTGTGATCTCCCTAACATCATCGCCTAGGCCCGACATTTCCGCGATTCCGCCGGCATTATCTGCTACTGGTCCATAGGCATCCACTGTCATAGTAACACCAACTGTGCCTAGCATTCCCATTGCCGCCATTGCTATCCCGTACAGCCCTGCATCCCCGCCATCCATCACGTGGTTGGCTCCGAAGATTCCTGCAGCCATCAGCAATACTGGGACGAATACCGATTGCATTCCCACGGCTAATCCAGCGATTGCGTTGGTCGCGCTTCCGGTCTTGCTTGCTTCTCCTATGTAGGGGAT
>CEOW01058432.1_pt1 | contig 9730 bp, 10 predicted proteins | sample 530621 | NCBI WGS metagenome assembly CEOW01 (sample SAMEA2620734, study PRJEB7988) | marine metagenome | isolation source: saline water (ENVO:00002010), including | reverse complement strand
ACTAGTTTTCCTTCTCTACGTCTGCCTTCTTGTAAATACATATTATTAAAATTATGTCTATCACTTCTGCCTCCGTGTTCTTCTAACTCATAACACTTGACACAAATATCTAAACGTTCATTTCTTAAAAATGCTTTACGAATATTTTTATAATAATCGCTAGTCCAACGTTTCTTTAAATCTAATTCAGTATTCTTAGTAACAAGGCCTTGTTCAGTAGACATACAACAAACTCTTTCGCCTTCATTACTATGAACATACATATGGACAAAAGGTGCGGCACAAAAATTGGACATACTTATGTTGTCCGATTGATGTTCTTTTAATAACTGTTTAAGTGCCTTCCTGCCATCACGCACTACTTTTCTCCAATAATCATAAACCTGTTATAATGCTCTAGTGCAAGAGTTCCTGTAAATATTTGTTTTGATAAGTTTAATGAATTGGCCCACTCATCAACATCTTTTACAGTATTAACAACTGTTTCATCTTCATGCTCTACAAAGTCATTATTTTGTAATATTACTAACGTGCCTTTCGGTATAGAACTCCACCAAGTATCAAAATCTGATATGTGTTCACAACTCGTATTGATTACACATGTTGGTTTTTCTACTTCGTGTTTAGCCTCAATAACCTCATATTTTAATTCGTCTATATATTTATATCGCTTTCTATCTAATTCTTCCCTATCATATTTGAGGGTTTTTATATCTTTTACGAATGCTTTGAACTTATTTTCTATTATTTGTTCTTTATTGAGAGTGATAGCAGGAAGATCCGTAGTATCGTCCATATCGAAACTATAAATATGTCCAGTTACATCGTATCTCTCAAATAATAATGCAGGAAGAACTCCATACCAACCAGCACACACATAAATTACATCACCAAGTTTAATATTATTATTTTCTAACTCCTCTATTAACCATAGTTTAGATTTTAATTGTCCTCTACTAAATGCATCTGTTAATGCATCTCCCTCAAATCTTTTGCACATTTTCTTCAAATTATTTGGTAAATTAAATTTATTTTCTGTTAATTCATTTACCAAATCAAATACTTTTGATTTAAATATTGTTGCGGTTTTAATTAATGCAATATTTTCATTATCTTCATCTAATGCTTGTATTACTTTAAATAATAAAAATAAATCAACTTCTTTTTCAACTGAAATAATATTTTTTAATGCATCTAATACTTCTTCATCTTTATTATCTAAATTAATTAATATTCTGAATAATAATTCAGTTTGGCATGTAACAAATTCTTTATGTCCACAAACATTTTTTAATGCACTCAAATTAATATCTTCGGTTTTATCACCTACTATTTTATTTTGTAGTACATTAAATAAAATAAATATTTGTTCACGTGAAAACTCGCCATCTTCTGCACAAATAATATTCTTTAAATCATCTAATGTTTCTGTTTCATCTGGATACATTGTATTAAGAACTTTAAATACCAAATACATATTCTTTCTATCAACTTTATCTACAGCCATAAAGTTTCTTAATGCATCTAATGAATCATTATCATGAACAATACGATTTAACACTTTAAACAGGACAAATATGTTTTCATCGTTTTGTCGTTCATAAACAAGATTCATCAGAGCATTAATATTTGCCCTATGTTTCTTACCTAGAAAATAACTAGACAACGTGAAGATACTACTAAGTTCCTCAGTGTTGACTATCTTTTCTACTTCGGAAAGCATAGGGCGAGTCGTTCCATATAAAAGATTAAGTCTGTCAATAATTTGGTATGGCAACATAATTACTTCATTCCTATCTTCATAAAGAACTGTTTATCTCCAACTGTAATTACTCCAGTGTATTGTTCAAAATTCATTGGAAATTTTAAGTTGAAGTTTTGAGAACTTGGAAAAGGTCTTGGAACCTCTCCAGTCTCTCCAACTACTACAACACGTTTCGTATCTGGTATCATATTATACCAGTCTTGAAAATTAGCCATATGACTAACTTGTGTATTAATAATAGTACCTGGAATCTCATCGTAAGGTGTGCTTAACTTACCGTCTTGCATTCTTACTTGAAATACGTTTGTAACATAATCAATATCAAATATATCTTGCTGACATGCTTTGAATCTCCAGTCTTGCAATAATTCTTCTTTGTGAAACTCATCTGCTAAAAACTGACAAGTTCCATTTAAATCAAATGAACGAATATTTTCAAATCTCAAGGCAGTATCCAATAACATAGAACCTAAAAGTCCCATACCACCTTGCAACAAATAGACAACTCCAAGATACTTTTGTCCATATGCAAATTGTAATTGTTGAATTATCCAAGTATGTAATTTTGCTTGTTCTCTATTTGCAAAACTACTCATATCTACATTAGGATAACTATAAATGATATCTTTAAATCTATCTACAATCTTATCTGTATTTGATCCTTGCAAATTAACGTGTGCCAAATATTCCATTGCACATCTATAATTAAATAATTGTTGTGATACATTCTGTTCAGAAAATTCAGGAGCCATTGTCTGATAATTATATTCCTCGACTGGAAGTGGCTTTTTTCTTTTTCTTTTGAATTTCTTGTTAACAGTTGTGTTTTCAACCACAGTTTCTTTTTCTGCTATATCAGGAACTAAAGGAGAATCAATAGATACACTTGGATCCGTTGACTTATATAAATCATCATTGGATTGTATTTTACGTTTAGAATATCTTGCTTTCCTACGTTCTTTAATACTACTCATTTTTAAACTCCTTACCAAACTCGCTTCTTAGCCAGTCATAGTCGTTAATTAATCCCAGTTTTTCTGGGTCTTCTGCATTCTCACTGCCAAACTTTCTCCCTGCATTTGCTCCTGCAACTGAATACTTTCCATACTTAGCCTTTTCGTCTGCTATAGTACACCATATATCCAATCTCTCTTTATCTTCATCTGCTTTTAGATTGTGAATAATACCTGAACTTAATTTAGTACATTCTCTAAATGCTGATTTCCACGTATCATATGGATTAGTATTGAAAGCCGTATAGTTTGCAACTACAGGCATCGGCTTGAACTTATCTGAAATAGATGTTGTAAAATCAATATTCCAATCTTTTGCATCACGCAATAATTGTGTTGGAAATAATTTCAAACCACCAAATCCATATATCAATCCATTAATTGGATTTTTAGACTTCCAAACATGAACTGCATCTTCGTCCCACACTGTAGGAAAATATTCAAAATTGAATTCATCTAATAAGATAGCATCTGCATCTAAGACATAAAACATTTTTGTATCTGCTACTTCGGATGCACGTTTATGAGCATTAAAGATACCTTTTACACCATGAACTCTTTTTGCATTAGGTACACGTGATAATAGTTTCTTGTAATTCTCTTCGGCTTCTTTTTCACGATAGGAAAGAAATACTACATCGAATGGGATATCACTAGATGATGCCGATTTTGATTTAACCGGTTTTTTATTCTTAAAATTCATCTTACGAATTTTATCATCATCTGGCTTTAACTCATTTAGAGCGGCAGTAGGTATAAGGCATAGTCCTCCGTATTGATGGACATAACCAGTGTAGGGATTAGTTTTAGGCCATAAATGAAAATGTGATTTGTGGTGTCTATCTACATAAAATGTTCTACTGAAATCTTCTGTCAATTCTACATCATTACTGATAGCCCAGAAATAACCTGTCTTTGTCATCTTAGCGGCCTTTAAGTATGCTTTTGAAAGTCCTTCACTTGCATCAACTACATCGATATTCTTGTGTTCATGAAAGTATTTTGCTTTGTCTTGGTACATGCCTTCATCAAAATAAAATGCAGGATGACCAACAACTCTACTTGCAACTTCTTCAATACGAATAATATTTTTAAATCTATCAAATGAAAAGTCTTCTTTGCTTGGATTAAACTTTTCTAGATGAGGTCTATGAACAAGATAAACTCCTGCTTCCCCTCCTTCTTCGCTTTGAAATGCAAAAACATTTTCGATTGAATAAATGTCAGGATAATAATCAAAATTAAAATCCTCAACTAATTCTACTGCCGTATCCACTACCCAATAAAATACATGGTTCTTTGCTTGTTTAAATGCTTTGTATGGATCACGTGTATAATATTTCTTTATATTGTGTTTGTTTGGTATCTTAGATTTAAATTCTTCATGTGAAATAATATCTTCTGGATGATATTCTTTATTACTAAATGCTACTCCACCATAACCTAAATCTTTACCTTTTCTTGATTTAAATTTCCATAAATGTGTTGGACCGTATTCATATAAATCAGGATAAAACTCTTTTGTAACGTCTCCTATTAATTGTAAGTCAGGATTTATCATCCAGAAAGAATAATTCTCTGCTTTTTCTACAGCCTCTTCTACTGTTCTGGCTTCGATAACTTCTATTTCTTTTAATTTACCTACTACTAAATCTACGTCTTTTTGTTTTTCTTCATCTGCGTATTTAGGTACAAGTCTAACACCATTACGAACTATATTTCCTGATGCGGTCTTTACATTAAAATTATGAATATATTCTCTATCAAAAATAAATGGATAAAAATCATTATCAAATTCTTCCACATCTTCGTGAACTAACCAATACATATCTGAATCACATTCACGGTCATCTAAATCTAATAAATCATCGGTTCGAATTACAGGAAATTCTAAATCTTTACAAACAGGATCTTTCTCGTAAACTGCTTTTTTACGAAAATTAAATATTGAATATTGTCTTTCTTGAAATAAAAATCCTTCTTTAGGAAATAATCCAACGCCATGATATTCACGTGTTAAATTAGTGATAGGATTTTGTTTCTGCCAAACAACTACTTTTTGATTTTCTTTATCTAAACCAAATTCAAATGAATAATCAAAATTAAATGTATCAAATATTTCTGTATTAGGAAGAATTAAATAATAAAAATCAGTACGTGATTGTTCACGTAATTTTCTATGAACTTCTACATGGGTTTTACCAGTTACTGTTTTAATTGCTGGAAATCTTTCACGTAATTTAAGATAATTTAATTTACCATATCCCTGATCCCAATAAAATATGTCATACGTTTCTTTAGTTGGTTCGTATTTAATTAATTTAGTTTGATGTTCTTTGAACTCGCCAGTAAGAAAATAAGCATCACTTACATGTTGTTTGTCTTTTTCTATTACATCACTTGATTTAAATAATTTAATACCTACAACTGCACGAAATACATTTCTTTCATCTGCATTCCAAACATGCGTAACGTCTTCGTCCCATTCTGTGGTTCTGTAATCAAAGTCAAAGCTATCATCAACTTTGCAATCTGGATCAATAACCCAAAAGTGTTTTGTACTTGCACTTTTTCCACAGGCTTTTACTGCCTGAACAATTTTAGGGTCTGTCCAGTCTTCTAGATTGATTTTAACCATACGAAAGTTTGGATATTTCTCACATATCCTATCATATCTTTCGTTGGTTTCTCTATCATTTTTATAGGTTAAGAAAAATCCATCGTATGCCATACTTGTCCTGCCAATTCATACTATTATTATAGCAAATTATTTGACACTTGTAAAGACCAAAGTTTGATATTTTACAGTGAAATTAAACGCATCTTGCTTATCATTTACGATAGGCATTCCCTTGATATTTAATGAAGTATTAAGCAACATAGGACATCCTGTTTTGTCTTTAAATCGTGTTAATAAATCATGTAAATCCGGGTGTTGTTGTTTATTCACTGTTTGAACTCTACTTGTGCCGTCTTTATGAATAATTGCTGGAAAATCTTTTGGATATTTACACTTAGATACGAACTGCATATAAGGACCTTTAGGGCCTTCAAAATATTCATCTGCATATTCTTCTAATATCATAGGTGCAAATGGTCTAAACTCTTGTCTTTGTTTTATGGCATTTACTTTATCTTTAATATCTTTGCCTCTTGGGTCTGCACACAAAGTACGATTGCCTAATGCTCTAGGACCAAACTCTGCACGACCTGATGCTATTCCACATATTGGATCTTTATATTTTTCATTAGTTAAGAAATTTAATACAAGTTCCGTAGGATATTCACCTTCAATCTCATGTCCAAGATATGGTGTTTGCCAATTAATTCTTTCTTTCATATACTTTTGAGTAGCACCAATACAACTACCTGCATCACCAGGATTAGGCATTATCCAGATGTTTTTAAAGAAAGGTGCAATTAAACTATTTGCTGAACAATTTAATGCACAGCCTCCCATTAGAACTAAATTTTCACTTAGATATCTTTGCTTTGCTTTCCATAATATCTCTTGTAACATCTTTTCATAAACAAACTGCGTAGCCGCGGCTAAATCAAAATGGTCTTGTTCTCTATCTAATTCAGGTAAGAACCAGTTACAACCACGATGTAAATTCTGCATAAATCTAAACAAAGTATCACTTGACATGGTATAAGTATTCAGTCCATTGTCATGTCGAATATCAAAAGTATCATAGATATGTTGAATTAATTCTTTGCCTTTATATTTTCTATGTGGATCACCATATGCGGCCATACCCATTAAAATATATTCATCTTCTTGTGGCTTTAGACCTAATCTTTGAGTCATAGCTGAATAAAATAATCCAATTGAATGTGGATATGATTGCGAATAAACTTTAGATATTTTATTGCCTTCGCCCTTCCAAAACGACATTGTTTCGAATTCACCTATTGAATCTATTACTACAATACATGCTGAATCAAATGGCGAAGTATAATAACCTGAGGCGGCGTGAGTACGATGGTGTGATTGATATTTAATTGGAATATTACCTAATAAAGGTTGATATTCTCGCATATAATTACGAGGTAATTCTTTACTATCAAATGCTAGTGAATATTGTCCTGCTCGTAATTGTCTTAATTTTTTTAACATGGGTCTTTCATACCATGCAATCATATCTGGTTTACCTGCATGATGAATTGCATCTTGAATCATTTGAAAATTCAAGTCAGGATCATTCTTTCTTTTGGAATATCTTTCTGAATGACTGGCGAATAAAATCTCGCCGTCTTGAACCATGCATATGGCGGCATCGTGATTGATAGCACCAGATACGCCCATAACTAACGGTGATGAATTACTTGTAAATGAACGGATCACGTTTCTTAAGTTCCTGTAATCTCTTTTTTAATTCTCTACGTCTTTTAAATTCATGATACGGGTAAAGAATAAAATCTAATATTTTTCTTATCATCTTCTTTTTGTTACCTCTTTCTTTTCTTCTTTTATATCTTCTTGTGTTGTTTTTTCCCAATTTTTACCTGCAATGAAACCTATAGCATAAAATACTGCGATAATTACAAAGAATATTCCTGTATACCACCAGCCTACTTCTGTCATTTGTTTTTCTCAATATCTTGGAATAATATTTCAGCCCATTCCCGATGCGCCTCTTCATTTGGATGCATATATCTTTCATCGCCTTCTACTGGATAGAACTTTTTCAAGTCATACATATACGTAAAAAACGTTTGATTTTCATATATACGATTCATATCTAATTGTTTATATACCGGCATCATATCTGATTGTTCGCATAACTCAGTAAACTTAGTTGGCTCCAATAAATTGGGTGTTAAATTAAGTGAATTAAAAATAATATATGGTAATTTATTTGCTACAAAAAAGTTTTGCAACTGCATCACTTGAATTAAATAATTATGAAAATCATATAATGGTGACCAAAAATACTGCATATATAAATTATTAAACTTAGTTAAATCTTTATTTGATTTATCATCTAAATTAATATTACCATGATATTCATGCGATGGAATATTATGAATTAATAAATTCTTTTTCTCAATAAAATGCTCTTTACGATTAGGAGCGGTCATTCCAATAGCAACAAAATCAATCTTTTCGCCTTCTGCTATTTTAACTGATAAATTGGTAACAGTATTTCTAACAATATAAGCATTTGAAACTCCTCGTTGAGCCTCAGTTTCTACTGAATCAATCTTTAATTTTTCTGCTAGAATATATGGCCATGCTCGGTCTTTATGAGCAAGTCCAGTACCATATGTAAAACTACATCCATTTGCGTAAAGCATAATTTATCCTTTATTATATACGAAACAACCTAACAATGCAACTCTTATTTCATTCTGCATATTAAGAACTCTATGTTCCCAATTTGAATTAATATACCATATTTCTGCTTCGGATTGAACACAATGATGTGGTTCTTTTCTTTTGAGAACTTCATATCTTTGAGTACCTTTTAATACACAAATAAATCTATCATAATTGGGTTGATCCATATGCCAATCTAATATTGCACCTGGCTCTAGAGTAGCATATCTTAATCTGCGAACATCTGAACCCAGGGTTTCAGTTAATTCTTTTACAACAGGCTCAAATACTGAATCATAATAAACATAATCTGACTCAGTTAAATCATAATCTGGATCATCATAACGAGTAATTTCTCCACAATATTGAATATCATATTGGTCATAATTGTCAAGTTTATTATCATGCAGTAAATCTCCCCAGGCGTGTTTATTCGAATTACGCAATGCTACTGCACTATCAAATGAACTTTCGGTATTTGAGAATTCACGCAATAATAAATCAACTGCGGGTTGAGATAAAACACCTAACTTTTCAAATAGTGGAAGGTTTTTTCTTTTGATTGCTATTGCTCTTTTGTCCATTTTTTCGCCTATTAACTACAGAGATAAATACATCTATAGATATATTTATGCGAAGGCGGAAAGACGAACATGAGCAAAACTAAAGAAACATTATTCAAAGTGGTTAAAGAGCAATTAGATGTTGAACTTACAGAACAACATATTGCTGATAAAACCAAATTCAAAGATTTAGGGGTAGATAGCTTGGATACAATCGAGGCTCTTATCACACTAGAAGACGAACTTGATATAACACTAGACGATAGCCGACTTGAGAACTTAGAGAACATCTCAGAACTCGTCCAGTACTTAAGTGAGTTTGATTAACGCAAAACAGGGCGAAGCCCACGGAGCGAAGCGACTTCCTCGGAAAATTTTTTGGAGACTTATTAACTGACGATTTATTATGACAAGCAAATTAAAAGAACCAAATTCAGTACAACACCGTGAATACACAGTAAAGTATTCCAGGATATGGGATCGGTATTCCGTAATGGAACGAAACCATTCTATAATAGATACTTCAGACCGTGGTACTGCTTATCAGATATATCGTAATAAAACAGGATCCAGACTATCACTTAAAGAGTTTTTAGAACTCATCGAAATAGTGAAATAACTGGTAATAACGAAAGGACGATATAGGGAACGGACAGATTTTTGACTGAATAAGGACTACGAATGCCAAGCACTAGACGGGATAGAACATACTCATTATACCGAGGTTATACTACATGCTCAGAAACTAGACAAGCAGGGTATATACATATTGCTTATGACCAGGATGGGTACTTACTAATACAAACACATAGTAGTGCAATCCTCAAATCATTCATAGACAGACTTATCAGACTACGGGCCGGGTAATCGTCCAGGACAGGATTAAGTTAGAATTTAATAATAATTAAATAATTAAATTAATTAATTGATTTATTTTTCAGAATACGATATAATTAATTAATTATTTTATGGTAAAAGGAACTATAGACATGAAGATACTCCCTAGTGATGACTTATCAAATAAACCAGATTATAATCGCAATTATCGGAAATACTTTAAAGAAGA
>CEOW01137035.1_pt1 | contig 9874 bp, 9 predicted proteins | sample 530621 | NCBI WGS metagenome assembly CEOW01 (sample SAMEA2620734, study PRJEB7988) | marine metagenome | isolation source: saline water (ENVO:00002010), including | reverse complement strand
TTCATCTTGGGCAAATTCTGTTCTGCCCACAGAGTGTTTTTCATAATCGCCATATGACTTTCGGAGCCTTGATCGGCGGCATCACTGTATCTTAATTTAATCCTCCTAATTGTTCGGAGTGCCTTAGAGCCGTCTAGCATAAGGCGCAGGTCGCTCATTCTCTGTTGATGAAAAGATATGATTGTATCCTCAAACGCATCAGATACAGCCTGCTTTAGTTTATCCATATTTTTGTCAATATATCTCACAAAATTAAAAGAATGCCCGATATCATCCATTGAGTCTTCTGAGAGCGTTGTGACCCTCATAGTAAACGCAAGCTGCAGGGCGCCGGGGTCGAGGTCATCGGGCTTTTCCGCAAGATACAAACCTAGCTCTATATTTTTCGCTAGCGCCATGGGTTCGTACTTCTTTTCATACTCGGGGCCGTATGGTAATTCTAGCTGGCGTTTTGCAAATTCATTGGCTGCGTCTTGTAGTCCCTTGAACGATTTTTGAAATAAGTTGTTTCCTCGGCCATTAGGTTGAAGATGTAGGAAGTTTGTGATTCCAAAGCGCTTTGGGATACCGCCAAAAATTCTCTGCAATGTCGCAGTGTTCGACAGCTCACTGTCGGCATTATAAGGCCAGCGGATCCCGGTCAACAGCCCCCAACCAGCGCGTTGACTGGCCGGCTTAAGCGAAAAGATAACTTCGCCGTCACCATCGCCTACTCCGAATACACTGAAGTTTTCTAGACTCTCCTCCATTTCCGAGAAGTCGTCTTCTAAGTTATCCCAGTCGCTAGGCATGGCATACTCACCTTCCACCAACGCTTTTCGGATCTTTTCTCTGTTTGCCCTGAAGTCATCGTCGCATTCCGATTTTATGAAATCAATGAAGTTATCGAAGTCATCGGGTTCGCGACAATCTTCACATTGGATGGTGTGCCTAACTTCTAATATAGGCTTGTCATTTTCATCAGTGTCTATAGTCCACTCAGTCTCTTCTGGGTAGTAGTTCACTGAGTCGTCAAGGATGCTGATGAAGTTGCTGCGGTCAGCCCAATTGCCACCCCAAGGCTTAGGAATCCAAAAATCTTCGATAGGCTCACCCTTGTCATCGAGCGCGTAGATGTAATCACTGCTAGGCCCTTCGCCGTAATCAGGCCAACCTAGTGGGATCTCGTAGGTAATACCGCCAGAGGCATATATGTAGGGCTCTTCATCACCATCAACGTCGCCAGATGCATAGGCATGCTCAAGAGTATTAGACGCATAATCGTTCAACTCGTCTACTCGCTCGCGATACTCTTCCCACAGGTTTTCCATTTCATCTTCTTCGTCGTCATAGTCCCTCTCTGCATCACGATAATCATTATAAGGATCATGACGTGGATCTTCATGCTTATCAACTAAGTCATTGAGAACGTTTACAAAAGAATTTAGAATAGAGCCGTCTTTGTTGTCTCCATAAGATCCGCCGCGACGGATCAAATCCTCAAATCTGGGAATCTTAATCTCTCCATCATCGCCTACAAACTGCTCTCGTTGGCCGTTGACTGCCCACTCTCTTACTGCATCCACAAAACCGGGCACATGGGCACCATATGTTCGATGCTCTGGCACTGCAAAAGCACCCACTGTCATCGGCTCTTCAAATTTGCGCAATCTCAGGCGGGCGTCAGCGCCAATCCCTTGAATACCTCGTTGTCGATCTCGGAATAATTCTTGATCGTCAAAATCGGAGATTGGCCTTAAATCTGTGTCTTCATCTTTTTCATCATACACAGCCCTATATTCTTTTTCAAACTGCTCAGTTCCACCTTCTAGCTTGTCCGTGGTGCTGAACCTAGTGATCGCGTCATCCTTCCAAAATCCGTAAAATGACTGTAGCTCTTCCTCATGCTCTTCAATACCTAAGCGGCGAGCGGTGGCTCGCATTATTTGACCATAAAACTTCTCGGGTACTGATGCCATCTCCGTTCTTTTCTCTGCTGTTTCCAAAAACTTTTTGCCGTCTGGGGTGTCTGCCCATGTAGTCATTAAGACCCAGCGGCCGGCGGGTGTCTCTAGATTGTAGATTTCAGCCACTTTCTCGCGGAACTCATCTCTGTCTAGATTGTTCATGTAATACTGCAGCTTAACTGCTGGGCTGCCGTCTACTTGCTCTTGCATCAGGTGATTTTCTAACTCTTCAGTCTTAACAAGATATGCGATGGGGCCATGACCCTTTGCTTCTGCTACGGCACAATGAAAATACTCAGAGCCCTCCGAGTGGCAAGAGCGGATATTACTAATGTCCGACATGCGCAGAACATCAATTGGGTGTCGCGAAACCACGACTGAGTAGTCGGAGCCATCTTCGCCTTCAAAGGACTTTTCAATTTGTCGGTGGTTTCTATCGCGTGTGTAAAGGTTCTGTTTGCCTTGCCACCATTCAAGTAGATCTTTGTCCAGCTTACCGGATTTAACCAACCGGGCAATCGCCTTGCTCATAGTGGTGTCTTCTTTCTTCTCGATGACCTCACCTTGGCGGGGGCCGGCCGGGATGGTCTTTCTGGTCTTCCTCACTAGCCTCAGATCAGCGACCTCCACTTCTTCGTCATATTCGCCGCCGCCGTCGGCCGCTAGGCGTTGACGACGCTGCTTGACCTTTTTGAGTTCAAATCCCACAAAAGGGCCGTAGCCTATGTCCTTAATGGGAGGCGACCAGCCGGCGGTGCGTAATGCAGTGACTACCTTTTTTAGTTTCATCTGATCATTTGATGCTAGCGGATAATAAACCCTCATAGCGCCGTCGAAAAGATCATCAAAATCATACGGCAAGCCATCCGTATCTCTCATCCAATCATAAATCTTCTCTGCCGATTCGCGGGAGATCTCGTTAAACAACTCCTTGTCTTCTTGTAGCACCTGTTCTCTTTTTCGACGGTTTTCGATTTGGCGCTCTAAAGAGTTTACTTTTTCCGTATACTTCTTAAACTCTTCTAAGATAGATTTCATGCTTTTCATTTAATGTGGCTCCCTATAAATTGTGCATTTATAAATAGTGTATCTCCCAACTAACGCCAAAAGAGCTGAATGATTATTATAGCAAAAGCTAGTAGACTACATAGAATTGTTTTTGCTGTGAACGGCGACTCATTCATCAACCACCAAGTTAGTATAGGAAAGCTGATATAGCTAGCAGCGAAGCCAAAAAAGCGGGCGGTCCATAGCTCAGCCGTCGAAGCCATAATTAACCTAGTAGCGTACCAAAAACAGATGCCTACTGGTAATCCGAAACACACAACTGCCAATAATGGCTTATTTTCCCACCACTTCCATACAAATTGAGAATTTAATTGGAACCACGCAAGTGTTTGGCCCACAATAAACAAGAGGAAGCCGTACACGATCTTAGGATCCAATGATCACCACCTCTTTTGCTGCGTGCTCGTCATTTGTTGGGCGACTAGCAGAATCTAACAGAACAATCTCATTATCTGGATACAAATCTCTTAAATTTTTATGGTAATTGTATAGAATTATCCAGTTATCAATCTCTGACATTTGGTCCGCGTATTCTTCATGATCAATCTGTGGCCTTTCTGGAATTGTTACTGCGTTTACAAAATTGCCGACAATATACGGAGGGGGCACACACACTAAATATTCAATAGAATTTTCTAACACCTCTGAGTATTGCTTCAGCTGTACTTTAAAGTTCGGGCTTTCAAACTTAGATAACTGCATTAGTCTCAGGTGGTTAAAGCGTGGTGTTCCTGCTTCTATCGTTCCCGATGTGGCCGACTGCCCATCTGCACAGAGTGTCAGGACGTAAAACAATGCCGACCTCAAGAACTCATCGTGTGGCTCGTATACCTTTTTCTGCAGCATATAAAATAGCTTAGGGTCTTGCAAAGGATAGAAGCCCATGGCCATTTGATAAACTTTTTCGGGATCTCTTTTTACACAGTCCCAAAAATCATACAGTAGTCTAAAGTTGGTGTAGCCAGTAACATCAAAACCTCTTGATGCTAGGGCCAACTCTAGCGAGCCTCCACCCAAAAAAGGGAAAGATACTTTTCTTAAATCACTCGGCAAAAGGGAGGCGACAAGACTTGCCGCTCTCGGTTTGTCATTCGGGTAAGTCAGGGGGCTCTTCGGTGTTCTTAGGGGCATCTGTATAATCCGCGAAGTATTCTAGCAGGTCATCGCACCCGCCGATGAACTTTTCATTGCCAGCAACGTCGTGTTCAACAACCATGGGTACCGTTTGGTGCTCATACTTCTTTTTTAACTTATGATAATATTCTGGCGAGGCATCTACTAGTGTTAGTACATAATCGAATCCCTGTTCGTTCATGAAATTGATCGCTCTGACACAAAACGGACAAGTCGCCTTTGCGTAAATGTGGTAATAAGTCAACATTACTTATCCACGAATCAAGCTAGGTGAACGAATTTTATCATTGACCGCGACCACATCACCAACAACAGTAATGTCTAGGCCAGTATGTCCACGGTTAAGGTGAATCACGCTAAACTCTTGACGGCTATCCAAATTTTCTGGCAGCTTGCCCTCAGACAATAGCCTTTTCATGTGCGGTTCATTTCTAATATAAACAATGTGGTCTGGATTGATGAAAACTTCCTGTAGCTTGAAGTTCTCTCCAACTGCCGAGTGATTAGTTACAACCTCGACAAACTTTACAACTCTTGAATTACTACTCATTTCTTCTCCATTTTATGCTGGTACTGGGTATGTGTCCGACTCATTCACGAGCCATCTAGTTCCTTGGTAGACCACCTCATATCCTCTTCGGTGAGGACCGGTAACCAACAAGGTTGCAGGGTTATCCAACTGCACATAGTCTGTTGTTACTCCCGTGCTTGTTTCTTTTCTTAGGCGTGCAGATTGAGGAATATAAACCAAATCTCCTGTCTGCCATCTCTTTACCATTCGACTTTCTCCTGTTCGGCCAAAGCCTGCTGCGCTAGTTCCTTAGTCTCCTCCACTTTTTCCATAATTTCTTCAACTCGATTTTCTGGCTGAGGCGGAGTGGCGCGCATATTCGCCAACCCTCTGAGCATAGCTGAACTGTCTTGCAATCTGTAATCAATATCTGCTAGCTGAAGTCGTACTTCATCAATTTTTTCAGCACATCGCAAATAATTTTCATGCTGTATCATAGTTCTTGAAACGGAGCTTTTCATGAACTCATTGGTGCATGCCAGCAATCGAGCTTCTGCTTCTCTAATAAGTTGAGATAAGGTTTGTGGCAACTCTTCTACGTTTACCGAGTATTGTATATTGACTCTTTGCCCTTCTGACATCGAGACCTCCGACTATTGTTTATAGATATAATACCACACAAAGCGATTCGTGTCAACAACTTTTAAGAACCAATCAACATGTTCCAGATAGTCGCTGTTCCTAGGCCAGCGACCGATGTTACGATGATCCAAGTAATTCTGGTGCTGGTGTCTTTCCATGCCTCAAGCGACTTCAGGCGAGCATACAGCCCCTGATCAGGGTTGTAAACTGCCTCTTTGATTTTGGAGATATCAATCGCCATCTGTTCTTGGCGCTCTTTGATAACGTCAATAGCATCCACAAGCCTCTGCAGCTTACCATCTAAGGTAACGATGTCAATCTCTAATTCATTATTATCTGTTTGTTCTGGCATAGCAAATCTAACTAGTGTGTGTTATTTGTTTCTCTTCACTATCCTTGAATAATTGCAAAGTTTGTTGTGATCAATGTGCCTGCGGCCGACACTGCGTTTTGCAAGGCTGTTGTTGTAACCTTGACTGGATCAATAATACCGGCTTTAGTCATATTTGTCAACACATCATTCCTGAAATCGTAACCCTCTGCTGCGCTGGCGTTGCTTACCTGATCGACAATCAGGTCTGCAGAAAGGCCTGCATTGCTAGCCATTTGACGGATTGGCCCAGCCATGGCAAGAAGTACAATGTCTACCCCTAACTGTTGGTCCTCGTTCTCAACGTCTACAGTACCCCTGATGGACGCGGCGGTGCGCAGGAGGGCGGTACCACCTCCAGTTACTACGCCGTCCACCTGAGCCGACTTAACAGCCTCTAATGCGTCTTCGATACGGTGCTTCTTTTCAATCATCTCCACCTGCGTTGGCGCTCCAACATAAACCACACCGACGCCACTAGATAGTCTGGTGATTCTTTCTTGGATAGCGTTGCACATCTGCATAGACTCCGTATTAACCATTTCATTACGCAAGCCGTCGATCCTGTTCTCGATTCCTTCATAGTCAGCCTGCCCACCCACAATGGTAGTGGTGGTCTTCGTGCTCTCAATTGTCTTTGCTGTGCCCAAGTCGTGTAGTTTCACGTCGCGAAGCTTCATACCCGAAGCTCTAGATACCATTGTGGCACCGGTAGACAAAGCCAAATCGCTAAGAATGTCTCTGCGCTCCTGACCATATCGCGGCGCTTTAATAGCAGCCACCTTCAAGCTGCCACGCATGGTGTTCATGATCAGTGCTGCCAGAGCCTGTCCCTCAAAATCATCACCGACGATGATAAGAGGTCTGGATTCTCTGGCAACTAGCTCAAGCACTGGCAGGATCTCATCGACCATTTCGATCTTATAGTCTGTTACCAGAATCAGAGGATTGTTGTAGTTCATCGTTGCGCGGCGTTCATCGGTGACAAAAGCATTTGCGACATAGCCCGAATCAAACCGAAAACCCTCCATGATATCAACATATGTTTCCATCGTGCGCGAGTCCTCAATGGTAATCGAGCCATCATTGCCAACCTTATCAACTGCGGTGGCGATAAGTTTACCAACAAATTTATCATTGTTCGCCGAGATAGTAGCGATGTGCTCTACGTCCGCAATCGTCTTGACTGGTGTTGCTGATTCCTTAAGGTGTTCGATTGCAGCTTTAGTTGCCTTATCCATCCCTCTTTTAACCTCAACAGGACTTGCGCCGGCAGTTAGATATCGTTGGGCCTCTGCTAACACTGCACGGGAAAGAACGGTAGCTGTAGTGGTACCATCGCCAGCATGCGTGTTTGTTTCAATAGCAGCCTGCTTTATTACTTGGGCTGCGGCATTTTCAAATGGATCTTCAAGATGCACAAACCTAGCTACCGTAACACCATCCTTTGTGATGAAAGGTGGCTTGTCCTTTTCCTGTAAGATTACATTTCGCCCTTTCGGGCCTAGTGTTGTGGCCACATTATCGGCCAATGTGTTAACCCCATTCAGAATTTTCTGGTGGAGCGATGTTTTACAATCATAGCTAAACGTTGACAATTAAACCTCCGAGTTGTCTTTTATCTATTATAACCTAATCGCTTGAAACTTGCAATTAATTTGTTAAAATTATTCTGTTTACTCTTCGCGTTGGGCAAGAGAGGTGACAATCGCCTTTCCTTGGTCCTGCGCTTGGCGACTCGCTTCAGCGCCTCTTGTGCGGTCTTCTGCTGTAAAGTAAACTCCGATGTTCTCTGCAAATTCTTTTGTTGTTTGGAGCAGGGTAATCATATCTTTCCCTAGTTTTTCAATATAGATCTTGGCGACAGCTTCAATGTTCTTGCTGGACAGGTTAAGCTCTCCGTAGTAATCTGTGTTCAGAAGCGATGTCATGGTTGTGATATGTTTACCAGTTAAGCCCCACTGTGAACCAGCATCGCCGCCTTTGCCGCCTTCCATCAGAGCGCTCTCTTCTGCCATTAGCTGCTTCTCTCTTTCATGAAAATGGCCAAAGTAAGTTTCATTAACCTGCTCTTCATCATTGCCAGCCATGGTTTGTTCAGCGTGAGCAACCCCCCTGTCGAATGCAGGTCGAAGCATTTCACCATATTTTTGGTCCGCCTTTCTTCGTGCTGAGTTATTGCTACTCCTTGATGCTAGGCCCGCTTGAAGCTTATCTTCGTATGGAATGCTGGCCCACCACTCATCAAAGGTCGGGCCGTTCTCTCGGGAGTGTTCAAAGCCAGCAGTCATTGCATCGCGGCGTACTTGGTTTTGAACACCTCTCTTCGCCATGGTGTCGAACTTGCTAACCTTATCATCATCAAGGTCGGGATCGTCCACAGGATCTTTTGCATCAAACGTGCCGGCGGGATCCAAATTCTTATTAAACATGCCTCGGTTCCAAGTGTAACCGGGTGTCTTCTTTAGTATCTTAGCCATCTCCACTCTCCACTCGGGAGTGTCTTTCCATGCAGCAATGTGATTCTTTAAGGGATCCGCCATCGGCCCAAGAAGGGCTGCGTTTTTTGAGCCGGCCTGAAGCAACATGTCAATAACGTTGTTTCTTGTGATTTCAAATTCCCAGATACCCAAACGGGATACGTTGTCACCCTCTTTATCTTTATAAGCGACAAGATAACCAATGTCCTCAACACCAGAACCACCGCGAATAAACAGATAATCAATCAAGTTAGTGAAGCTACCGTGAATTGGAGTGCTTGGGCCTAGCAGTTTCAGACTAACGTTGCGGTTATCGCCGGTGATGAAATCCTCGATAGGCAACGTGCCACCGACTCGGCCGGCTTCCTGACGGCCCTGTGTCAGTGCTGCCATGAATCCCTCAAAAACGAAACCAGCAGAAGACTCGTTGAAGTCATTAAGCGTAGCCTGCAAGGACTCAATAATCTGCATCATACTGAGCAGCGTGTTCACTTTTCCGCCGGGAGCTTTCTTTAGTGCCTGTGCGGGGTCCAAAAAGGAATTGACATGTGCAATACGGTCCTTAATCGAACCTTGGCGCCTAATCGCTGAGAATACCTTATCAATATCTTGGCGTGCCATGGAACTAGGATCGCCCCATGCTTCCGTGGGCACTAGTTTTGGAATCGGAATGTGAACACTGAAGCGGCCTCCGGGGGCTGGCTTTTCCTCTTTTATAATATTGGGTGAGAGGGGCGGTTCATCCAATACTTCCTCAACCAACTTTACTAATGAGTCAATACTAAGTCTGTTTTTTGGTTTTAAAAAATTCTCTACTAGCAAGTCAAAATCTGACATTGTTTTTTAATCCTCTAGGTCTGTGCTTTCAATTAAAGTGTAAGTAAATGAGTTGCCAAGCTTTTTGGCTGCAGTGTGCATAGTGGACATGAACTGGCTAAAGTCACTAGCGTTTTTAAATACTTGGCATCCAGCGCTCCACTTGTCTACAAGAGATGAATCTTTTCCGGCCTTGTGAATATTGATACCATACCAACCGCTGTCTGTCTCACCTTTCATGTCGTGTTTAGAATCGCGGTCGTTGTCTCGCCAAATGGTAACTTCGCCACCTAACTGACACAGGGCGTCGTATTGCCCTCTGTGTTTATCGATCTTGTACGTTCCCCTGTACTGATCAGGCACCAAGATAGCACATCCGTCAACCTTCATCGGCTTTTTCAGCCAATAGAGGCCGGGGTCAGTTGTAGCTTGATACGAATCCACGATCCACCTTTTATAATTATCTCTATAGATAACCAGAATCATATCATCGAATTTATTTACACGCCCCTGCATGTTCCTAACTCCAATGATATTCACATTATATGGTACATCATTATCAAAAAATTTATAGCCCTTATCTTCTAGAATTTTCTGATATCTTTCTTTTAAAATTTCTGCGTGGAATCCTCTAATCTTTGCCATGTTTTAACCTCAAATATACTTGTCAGCGATACCGTACTTAATCGCTTCCTCTGCAGATAAATAGACATTAACTCCTTTATCTAACAACTTCTTTAATGTTCTTTTTGTAAATTTAGTCTCAGCACACAACACTTCCATGTATCTATCTTCCATCGCTTCGATAGATGAAAGGTCACTCTGCATAGACGGAAGAGAGCCCATAATGCCGCCAGCTACGTGGTGAATCATAACGCGGGTGTTCTTGCCAATCTTTCTCTCGCCT
>CEOW01002618.1_pt1 | contig 9978 bp, 17 predicted proteins | sample 530621 | NCBI WGS metagenome assembly CEOW01 (sample SAMEA2620734, study PRJEB7988) | marine metagenome | isolation source: saline water (ENVO:00002010), including | reverse complement strand
GTTTCATAGGTAAAGATAATTTTCTTTTTGTTTAGGTCGTCAGCAAATTGACTTTCAAATTGACTCTTGTATTTAGAAGTCTGCCCCTGAACTGACTGTTTCTTTTTCTTCATAGCTTGCAGGTTCAGTTGTTTCAAAGTCACTAGCTCCACCATTGAAAGGAACTATCTCTCTGAAACAAATGGATAATGGCATACACTTAATGCCAACACCATTAGCACCTGCGTCATAGCCTGAAGCTAGGAAAGATATTTGACCTGTAGTTTCAGGACTTATCTTATCCATCTCATGTCTTTGTTCTTCAGTCATCAACAAGTTTTGTCCAGTCGCAGGGTCATGTTTAAACATAGTGATAGGACTAAGCTTACCCTTCTTACCTATTACATTTTTCTTTAATCGTATGATTAAACCCTCGTCTTCAAACGACCAAGGGAAGCTAGGCTTACCAGTCTTCTGACTCTTTGTAAGAGTAAACTCTCTCTTAGGAAACGCAGCCTTTAGCTGTGCCTTCCACCCTTCAATCAAGTCCTCTAACTGTTGTGCTATTTTCTGACTAGCTTCGCCAACAGGTACGATAGCTTCAGTCTTCCATTTCTCAACACCTTTATATTCATCAGGTGTGACTAACCATGAGTACCTAAAACGTGTACCAACAGGAGTGACTATCTTAATAGTCTCCGAATTAATTTGTTCCATTTTGCTTGGAGTGTATGCGTGTAATTCGTCTTATCTAAGACGTATATTTATTGTACCTCGATTACTTGTCATGTAAATATATATGGTGCTGTCAACACATCTGTAATATCAAAGTCTCCCATGCGTAGTGCAGGTGGTAATCCCTTTGTATCACTAAGTTGTTCTGCTACTTGATGATGTAAGTTGTCTAAATTATTGTCACTATATATGTAGAAAAATGTCTGCTTCACACATTCAATCAGTCTATCAAGATCAGCAGCAGGACTACCAAAGCAGTCGTGGATAATACAGAACTGTTCAAGACCCATCTTACTTGCTTCAACTAAGGTTAACTGTAGGTGTGCAGCATCAAAGCTATGTATATAGTTACTAGGAAAACCTTGTGCTTGTTTTCTTTTGTCAACTTGCAAGGTAGGTTCAGCCAAGTTTAATCTCATACTTTGATTACTTAACTTAGTTCTTATTATCTTGCTGTTGTTAACAAAGTACTTCTGTTGAACTAGAAAACCAGAGGGAGTATTCCAAGATATAGTTTTGTTTTCTTTGTTAAAACATACAGCTATCTTTGATAGATACTTCAGCAGGTTTATACTCTCAGGACTAATCATACTTACAGCAGTCTCAATAATTGTTGCAAGATAAAAGTTGTTCTTAAAATTTTTTGCTAGATAAAAATTCTCATTAACAAAATATCTTTCCACATGATTAGCTATGCCAAAGGTAGTTGAGTTATAAGGTATCATCAACACTGGTTTCTTTATAAACTTCCTAGTTAATTTATTTCTATGGCCATACCAAAGTTGACCCTGTATTGTATTGTCGTTCTTGAGTAAGAGTAATACTTTATCTAATACTTCTTTGTATAAATCCTGCGGTTGTTTGCTGTATTGTAAGTTAACCTTGCCTGCTAATTCCTTACAAGATACCAGTCCTGCTATGTGTTGATAGCCATTGTTCGTACCATCAAGGCAACAACAATAACGTGAGATAAAACCATTGTTCATTCCCACTTGCATAAAGTCATGCCACTCTTTACACCATGCAAGAAACTGGAATGGGTCAGCAGCATTACCCCATATATCTAGATTCTCTATAGGGTCAAGTGCTACTTGTTCTGCATAGTCTTGTCCTTCTATGTACGCCCACTCTAGTCTCTCTTCATAGCTACACTTACCCATACCAAAAGCATTAGCTCCTGCTATAGCTAACCAGTCTAGTTGTCTCTTAGTCTTGATCTCTCCACCTTCATAGAATTGATGCAAGGCTCTGGCTATGTCAGTTCCTTGTGGGTGGAAGTGTGCAGTTACAGGATAAAACCTAGAAGTAAAATCCATTTGGTAAACGTGATAAAATTTTTCTCCAAGAAATTTTTTTGCGGTATCAATGATTGATAGTATCTGATACCTTTTGACTTTGTTCTTGTGGTTAGTATCATGTGTAAGACCTGCGTGGTATCTCCATGTCTTTGTCTTCTCCTTATCATTCCAGTCATCAGGTTTAGGTGGTAACTCTAGTGGTTCTTTATTTATCAAACCCCCTACTTCTATACCTTCTTCCCAACAATATACAAGAGTATCAAACACAAATTTATTTACCCCCCACGCTGTACTTGACGCAAGGTTTAGAGCCTTTAGACATACTGTTAAGTTTTCTTCTTGTAACCTTTTTAATGTCTCAGGATTAGAAGTCTTAATAGCTTTTGTTCTAAGTCTCTCAGTATAAAAACCACCATCAGATAATGTTGTATATGGTTTGGGTTTGTCATAGCAAGGTAAGTATTGTGGGTATGCAGCTATGCGATTAGCTCGCCCCTTCTGTATCCACTTCATTGTTACTTCAGTAAAGACTAAGCAAGATAACAGACTCTTGCCTACTCTCTTGTTAATCATCTTGACCATACCTACGTTTATCATTACTAGATCAATAAGAACTAGACCTATCTTTAACTTGTCTTCCTTCTTCCATGTCTCAAACTCTATACCCTTCTTACTCATGTGAGTTCTAACCATATTCTTTTTGTAACCAGTATGGTTTGTATCTCTGGTATGTCTCTTGATGTTCTTAAAATGTTTTGGGTCTAGCTGTTCAAAGATTGTATAACGCATTTCATCTTCTAACATTTGACCTATGTTTATAGCGATTGTTGTTGTAGGTTTTTCAAGTGATGTGTTATCTATGATTACTTTAAAAGCAATAAAAGAAACTACGTCAAGGTCAGGGAACTGAGCTATATATTTTGCAGCTACAGCCCTGACTCCTGCCTGTCCTGTCATAGATTTTTCAACGTATAACTTCAGTGCTTTTGTAAGGGCATCAAGTCCTGCTTCAATCATGTTTCTAGCGTATGGTGTTTCAGACTCCCTGCCCTTCTCTCTTAGTTTGTTATTCCTAGATAGTTTGTTGTACCCTGAGATGCTAAAGATACTTTGCTCTAACTCTAATTGTTTCTTACTCGGATTCATTTAGTACTCCTACTACTTGGTGCATAGAGTCAGGTGCTAGATGAGAATACTTCTCTGTCATTTGTACGTCTTCGTGTCCTAGCCAGTCTCGGATAATCAGTAATTGTATTCCTGCTTGAGCAAGTCTTGAACCACACGTATCTCTAAACAAATGTATCTTGTACCACTTGTGTTTGCTATACCCTAGTTCCTTCTTAGCTTTAGCAAAGATACTACTAGCCCAGTAGTAGTCGTGATCGAACAGTAAGTCTAAGCTATTGCATTTGTCATAGTAAGGTTTGATGATAGACCTGACAGCATTAGTCATAGGCACAGTGTTAGGTCTTCCGTTCTTCCTGTACTGGAATGTGATTTGATTCTTGTCAAAGTCAACAAATCTTTTTTCAAGTGTCAGTAGTTCCATGACTCTGCAACCTATATCAATCAAACACTTGAACACATCTCGGTGTTCGTGGTGGTTGAAGCAAGTCAGGTAAGACATGAGTTCTCTTTCCATATCAGCAGTCAGGTAGTGTACCTTCTTGTTCTTCTTGACTCGCCTAGCTTTAGGAAACTCAGGCATAGTTATATACCCATCATCTCTACAGTCTTCTAACACTAGCTTGAGATGACCCATCTTCTTGTTGACTACTTCATTACAGTTAGGTCGTGACTTGTTGTAGTCATTCATCTTGTTAATAAGACTGGTAGTAATCTTGTTTACTGGTATGTCTCCTAACGCTTGAACATTGTGTCTCATGCTAGTAAGAAAATCTTTAGCTGATACATCTCCGTTCTTTCTTCTCTTGTAAGTTGTGCGAGCAGCTTCCTTGAGTGTTGGTACTTTCTTTTTCATTGTGACTCCAAAGGTTAATAAGGGTGGTTAGTTCTTTGATACGCTTTTGTGCGTAGTCAATCTTTTCTCTTGTGTTCATCAAGGCATAAGGTCATCAATCCTTTGTAGCTCTGGCAGTTTTGCAAAGGCAATAAGATCAACGATATTGTATTCTCTTGTAGTGTATCTTTTACCACAGTCAGTACATTCTCTTCGCCTTGAAGTGTATGGAATGTTAGCCTTGTTCTTATTGATAGGGTTAGGCTTACCACTCCTGAATCGAGTCTCAAGATTTTTAGTATTGAGACTCCTACAGTTAGGGCATATACTCATCTAACAAGACCTCTCTTTACAGCTAACTCTTTAGCTTTTTCTTCTATGCCAAATTTGTTTATCTTACAGTTCTTATAATCTATAAGAAAGTAAGCTTCATAAATACCTATGTTGTCCTGCATAAGTACTTGTTTAATTTCATACTCCATTACTAATACCTCACATAATTATTAGGGTCTTGAAAGTTTATATATTCTTCGTCAGGTACTACCTCGCTAGTCCACCTAGAAACTGTGTCCTGATTACCTGAGAATCTCCAATTAGGATTTTCTTTCTTGCCATCATAGTCGGATAGCATATACTCTCTCTCGACTTCAATGTGTCCTTCAAACTTTTGTTTGGTCTTGTCTTCTCTATCGAAAACTTGTTTAGTAATATCCCAACTGGTATCTCTTAGTATTTCGTGAAGTGAATACTCGCTGTTGGAATAGACAGTGATAGTGTGTTTTCTCATTGTTGTGACTCCTTAATGGATAAAGTTGTTTTAATAATTTCTCTTTTGAGAATTGTGATAGCTTCCCTAGTAGGTAGGGTTCGCCAGTAATCCTTTGGTTGTGTGCCTGTAATCCTACTAAGGCGATCATAGATAGACTCTAGTTCCCAAAGAGTTTGCGAGGGTTTGCGGTGCTTCATACCTAATCGTGAAAGTTAGGTATGAACTCGCCCTCTAAAGTTTCAGGTCGGTCTTTTCTTACATAACCCTTGAGTGGTTGTCTTGCTAGTTCAGGATACTGAATGTTCTTGAACTCTATATGTTCCCACCCTGCTTGATTAATAATCTCACAGGCACAGTCAAGAAAGAATGTGTAAGGGTCGTGACCCATAGCCCTGATGTTGTCATTCATGTAGGGTAGAGCTATCGGTAAACCTGCGAGCCACTCATCTAAAGTAGTTCGCATTGATGTTGTGTTAGGTCTAGCACTTGAGAACCATAGGTTATAGCACCACTGGAATTTCTCTTTATCATTCCAGTTGTACCACCCTGAATTGTCTAGTCCGTTACAGTACTCTTGGTCATCTAGCTCAAACTCGATAGCGTCAAGTACGATTGTTGTTAGTGAAGTTTTCATGTGACTCCTTTTGTTTGGTTAGTGGGTAGGGCATACCCTTAGTTAAGTATGCCCGAATGTTTTTAGGTTGTCAATAATCTATTTTATTTAGAATATCTGACACTTGTTTTAGTTGATCTTTCTTTAGCTTTTTAATAGCGTCTTTATCAACTGTATTTTTAAAGTCTTGATCTAGTTCTGGTGGCCAGTGTTCATCATTGACTTGTTTGATTAGGTCGTTTAGTTTCATTGGTTTGGTAAAGGTTGTGTTTGTTTAGTATCAGCACCATCTTTAATGCTGACTTGCTGATCTACCCACGAACTGTAACCGCCCATTGAGACTATTACTAAGTGTTCATAGATTTCAAAAACGTGTTCAAGATTTACAGCTTTCTCACTCTCACTTAATAACTTTGTTGTGCGAGCTATCCAACTTGAGACATAATGTACTGTTGGGTCTTGAGTATCTAGTGATGTACAACAAAAGTCTCGATTGTCATTAATGTAAAAGACCATCTTAAAATCTTTTGATGTAATTGTTTTTCTGTTAGTCATGTGACTCCTTTTGTTTGGTTAGTAAGGGCATAGCTTTTACACTATGCCCCTGTAGTTGTGACCCTTAGTGGTTAGGTAATCTGTCTGTCTTGAGACATACATAACCTCTAAGTTTTCTGGGTCGTTTACCTCTACTATCGTAGGTATCCCAGATTGCCCCATCTCTTACAGCAACCCAGTGGCTAGGGATATGAGCTATACAAGTCTTAGGTAAATTGTTCTGATTAAAGTACAACCACGTTGACTTGTCTTTGTTGTCATATCCAGTAAGGCTGACGTATGTAACATCAAGGTCGAAGTACCTTAGTGTTGCCAATAAGTCTTGCTTACTTAGACCCCAGTCGGCTGATCGCATACTGTTTCTACGTTGACCCCATTGGTCATAGTAGTAACTATCTCTCCGTTTGTAATAGGTTGCCCTATCCCAGACTTCCTTATAGTCAAGGTCGTAGGCTAAACATATAGCCCTTGTACCACAGTCGCCATGCCTTTCCTTGTTAGGGTGTGGGTTGCGAAGCATCATTCTTAAACCTGAATGATGAGAGGATTGTGGGAATTGTAATTCCATAGTTAATAGAAGTAAAGCGTTTACAACTGAGTGACTCTTTGTGAGCCACTCATACTAGCCCCTGAATCAAGGGCTAATAAGAGTGGTTCTGATAACACTCTATCATGTGTTATCGGATTTGTCAACTATCGGGTTTAGGATAAAGTTCTTAGCTTTTACTGATTGTCCTAAGATAGTGTTAATAAACTTGGGTTCTTTCCTGAGTTTACTAATCCAGTTCTTAAGGTAACTAGCGTGTTGGTCATCAGTGGTGCTGACTTTCAACTCTCTAGCTAGTAAAAACGCTGCACATTCTGTGATGATCTCCTCCTCGGCATAAAGTTCAGAGCCAAATCCGCAGGCTTTTACTATGCCTTGTCTCGCTAGTCTCTCTTGAGAACCACTGCTATGACAGGCTTCGTGCATAACTACAGCGTAGTAATTCTCGTTATTAGAGAACCTAGTTCTATCGGGAACTACGATCTCGTCAAAGAGTACGTCATAGTATGCTCTATCCCCTTTGTGACTGAAGTTTTTAAGGTGCTTATCAATGTAGTTGGTAACAACTATGTCATGTACACGCTTTAACCTGTCATCTAGTGGCTCAAAGTTAGTAGCTTCATGTTGTTTTTGTAGCTCAGCTATTCTATTGTCTAGCTTTTTCTGATTCTCAGGATTTGAACCTACGAAACAGGCTATATTGAACACTCGCACAGGTCTAAAGATAGTAAATCTAGCACCTGTTTCTATTTGTTGGCCATCATCATCTAGTCGCTTATCGTTGATTGTGATAGGTCTAAGAATGATAGCTGACTTGCTACCTTTTTTGATTTTTAGACCCCATTTTTGAGCCTGTTTAAAACCGCACCAGTAAGGGTGTTCAAAACCTTGTGCGAGTTTATCTATCTCAAGGCATATCAAGTTACCATTTTGGTAGTATTCTCCAGTGGTAAAGTTCATGTGGTCAGCTTCAGGTGTCCACTCTTTACGGAAAGGATTACAACCTTTTTCCATTAGTGAGATCAGCTTATCAGCTAATTCTTGAACCCCCTTATCAGGATTGTAAGGTTCTTTGGTAGTTTGTTTTTTGACAGTTGTTTGGGTCATTGTTTTTGGTAAAGTAGTTTTGGTTTGTAGAATCTTGTAAGGATTCTTGAGAGCCTATCTAGTAGGCTCTAAGGAATCGTTATAGACTTCATTCATTATGTCTCTAACTCTCTCTCTATCTAGGGAATCTCCACCACCCCAAGACCAATAACGATAATGTTTGTAGTCAGGGTTTTTATTGTCAGCTATCCTGTCAAGATAGATCAAGGTAGCGTATGAGATTTGTTCCCTAGTTCTTTGTTGGTCATAGATTTGACCTGCACCATAGAAAGATAGAACATAGTCAATAAATTCTTTGAAGTTAGTCATAGTTAATCAATGGTAAAGGTTTGCTGTGGCTGTTTAAGTCTAGCGATCATGTCACTGAACTCATCACAGTATGCTTGACAATGGTCAGGGTCTTTATAATCCCAATATCTTGGGTGGTTTTCTTTGAACTGTTGAGAGTGCCATAATAACTCTATCAACATTGAACCAGTTAGCTTGACATTAAATTCAGTGTCATAAAATGCCTTAGTTTTTTCGTGAGAGTACATAGTTAAAAGTCAATGTCAGGTGTAGTAGCTTGCAACTTGAAACTAAATCCTAGTTTCTTGAGAGCATTAATATTACTTTGAGTGAGAGTACTGTTACCAGTCAAAGACTGTAGCGGTATTCTTTGGTCATCATTGACTACATCAACGTATGTAGTTCCGTAGGCAACCCTAGTTGAGATTAAAATTTCAGACATGATAGTTAAGTTTTTGGTAAAGGTTAGGTAGTTAGTCGCAATAGATAAAGCTATCTAAGAATTGTTGAGATACAGTCTTGTATTTAAGGCCTGATAGCCACTTGTTAAGTTGCCTAGTAGTAGTCTTACTATGGTGCATCTCAGTTCTTACATAGCCCTCATTGACTAGGTAAGCGGCAACTATTGTATTGTATGACCAGAAAAAAACTGATCCGTTGCCTAGTTTAGACTCATAAATGTTAGAGCCTATTTTTACTTTGTTCATAAAAACTTTTGGTTAATTGGTTTTGGTAAAGTTAAACAAGTCTTGCTTGACTCGTTGAACACACTCTAACAAGTGTTTCTTGAAACTGTCAACAACCTTTTTCAAATTAGTCTGACTTCCCTTGCTATCACTGACTAAATTCATTGTTTACATTCTGTAACAATTAGATTATCTTAGTGTTTACTAGCCTTTTTTTATATCCTTTTTTTATTCTCTTTTAGTGTCCTATTGACCCCCTATATTGACCCCCTTATATAGTCCATTGATCTAACCCCTACCCCCTACCGATTAAGGAAACAAATAAAAGGCAACAATTAAAAAAATCCTAGTAAATCCCTTTAAGAATAGTAATAATATTCTTAAAACCACTGCTATCACTAGGTTTTTTTATTATTAATGATTATTTTTTAATAAATTAGAAAAAAAATTAAAATTCGATAGGGGTAAAGTAGTCCTACGTATATGCTATTACCCTTTCAGATTTTTTCGCCAAATTTTTTCCTAGTGTAAGACTACATAGAATTATCTTTGTACAGAGTGATAGACGCCACCCAGATAATCCTAATGTAATCTTAGTGCGAGGAGAGGTATTACATTCTCCTATACTAGGCTTTAATTAAAGATTATCGAGGAAACCACTGTCAGAGACAGAGGAGTTCCTAATTTGTTGAGGAGTCATACCCATAGCAGCTTGTGAAACAGTGTTATTAAGAACGTGACCCCAGTTTTCTAGGTGTGTATTAATTAGTTCTTCGTGTCTTTTAGCGATATTCATGTCTTCAGTTTGAGCCATATACTCTGTCCAGTAGCCAACTGCACCTGCTAGTGAGTCAACAAGGTCATCATGTACTAAAGAACCTTTGTTTCTAGAAAGTCTTGATATTTGGTAGGCAAGTTGTAGTTTAAGTCTTCTTTCAGGGGTGTCATCAGGGTTTGATCTAAAGTCATTTTCCATAACTTTGCGGTCAATAATGAGTCTGTGCGAGTTCATTACAGGTTCAAGGGTATCAATGATTCTCATTTCCTTAGATTTAGTATTTCTTACGTCTTCTACTTCGCAAGGGTGGTATCTCATAAGAAATGGTTTAAGTAACTGTGAAAACATACCTCCACCAAAGTTTTGTTCTACGATAATCTTGTTGACATTGTTATGTTTAGCAACTCTTGCAATACGTTCTAGGACTCTATCGGAGTAACCACCTGATAAACCAAGACATTCTGTGACGAATAAGTTACCATTTAGCATCTTTACGCAAGATATAGCTGTCTGGTCTTTTCCAGTACCAGAGGGGTCAACGAAAAGCACTGACCCAGTGTATTCAATGTAGTCTCCAAACTCTTGTGCAGGTCTATGATACCTGTCGCCATTGAACCCAACGCAGGGTAAATCAGTAATTACATACTCAGGAGAGTTAGACCA
>CEOW01020644.1_pt1 | contig 9996 bp, 8 predicted proteins | sample 530621 | NCBI WGS metagenome assembly CEOW01 (sample SAMEA2620734, study PRJEB7988) | marine metagenome | isolation source: saline water (ENVO:00002010), including | reverse complement strand
AACTTGAATTGCTGAGTCCTTTCCAAAAGTACAAATAACAACTTCACCATCAGTTTTTTCTTTTATTTGTAAAGCTTCCTCAAGGGCGTATGCATCACTTTCGTTTGTTGTGAAAGATACAATAGATTCATCAATAGAAAGATTATCCATTGAAATTTTAATTGAAGAATCTTTATCTGGAACCTGTTTCATTAAAACACAGATTTTCATTTTTACTCCTAATCTTTTAAAAAATTACATTTAAAACATCTATATAATATAAATTATATTTAGGTTTTTATTATAATGAAGAATGTAACATTAAATTACAAAATATGAAAATTTTATTCATTGGTTTAGTTTCTATATTATTTTGCAGTTCAATTTCAGAGCCTGATTTCATTCAGAAAAAAGGTAAGAATATTGAATTAGTATTTACTAAGCAAATTCCAAAAATCGATGGTATTTTAGACAAGAATATATGGGATAAGGCTAAAATTTCATCTGATTTTTTACAGGAAGACCCACATAATTTATCATTACCATCAAATGAAACAAGAGTTAGAGTATTATACGATAGTGAAAATCTATACGTATTTGCTGAATTATTTATTGATGATCCAAATGAAATCAGTGCGAAATTGGTAAATAGGGATAATTGGGAAGACGGATTTGATGGTTTTTCAGATTATTTTTCTTTTGATATTGATAGTAGACACGATCATCAGACTGGTTTCATTTTTAGTGTAAATGCTGCAGGTGTACAGGCAGATGCGGTTGTTTTTGATGATTCTGGTTATGATCCAGAATGGAACGCGGTTTGGGAATCTAATGTTGCTGTTTTTAATGATCGTTGGACTGTAGAAATGAAAATACCATTTAGTATTTTAAGATTTTCAAAATCTGATAATATGAAGTGGGGCTTAAATATGTATAGGTATATTCATAGTAAAAACGAATATATAGCTTGGGTGGCGTATCCTTATGATATCCCAGGGATATCATCAAAATATGGTCATTTATCTGGTTTTGATAAAGCACTTTCAACAAAACGTTTTGAATTTTTACCGCATATAATTAATGGCAGAACTGTTTATTATGATGTTAATTTAGAAGAGCCTGAAAAATTGCCATTAAATCATAAAGAAATTCTAGATTTAGATGTAAGGACAAACTATGGTTTTGATATTAAATATGGTTTAGGATCAAATGCATCTTTAGATTTAACATATAACCCAGATTATGGTCAAATTGAGGCTGACCCAGCAGAAATTAATTTAACATATTACCAAACAAGATTTATTGAAAAAAGACCATTTTTTTTGGAAAATAGTTCGATTTTTGACACTCCAATTGAAGTTTTTTATACTAGAAGAATTGGTGGTAATTTTGAAAAAATAAATAATGCTGAAAAGATAACTGGAAAAACAATTAATAATTTAACTTATGGTTTTATTCATGCAAGTACCTATAAGGATACATCAATTAATAATCAACCTGTAAAATTTAAAAACAATTATATTATTTCAAGATTAACCAAGGATTTGTTAAAAGGAAATTCATATGTAGGTATTATGACATCACATTTGTTAGAATCAAGTAATGTAGTTTCATTTGATGGTGTATTTAATTTATTAGAAAATAGAATTAGTACCAATGGCCAGTTAGTATTATCAGAAAATGAAAAATTAGGCAAAGGTTTCTTTTATGAATTTAAATATATAGCTCCTGAACTTATCAGTTTATGGTTTGAAATTGATTATTATGATAAAAATTTTGATATTAACGAAGTCGGATATTTAAGAAGAAATAATTTTTTTAATCGTAGTTTCGGTTCCAATTTATTCATTGAACATCCATTTCATTTCATTAATAATATTAAGTTATCATCAATTTATAAATATAATAGCACATTAGATTATCACGATCAAATCAAGAGTAATTTAGTTTTAGATAGAAGAATAGAATTGGATTTTTCTATTACATTTGAAAATTATTATCAAATCGGACTTGGGGTAAATAAGGCCTTTGAAAGATACGATGATGTTGCAACATATGACTATGAATTAAAAAAAATAGGTCCAATTTTGAAACTGCCTAAATCAAGTGGATTGAATTTTAATATTTTTTCAGATAATACAAAACCATTTATTTTTAATATTTTATATGGATACGGAAAGGATGATCTTAATGGTAAAGGTCAAAATTATTCTTTTGCTATTGATTACAAAATATCAAGTAATTTAAATTTTTATGTGAGTAAATATTATGGTGAATCGTCCGAAATTTATCGTTGGGTTGAAATAACTGAAGAGCAATTAAATGAATTTGAAAATAGAAATCATTATATATTTTCAAATTCTAATAATCATATATCATCAACTATATTTAGAATAAATGGTAATGTATCTCAAACGCTAGGATTTCAACTCTATACAGAATTTTTTACTAATAGAAACGAGTTAAGTAATTATTCAGAATTATTAGTTAACTATTCATTACCTGTTGATACAACTCAATACATTTTAAATAATCCATATGTTAGTATAGTAGATCCAAATGTTGGTTTAGCTGATGATGAATTATTAGATCCTAATTATTATTTAGGTCTTTATACAAAATTTTCAGAATTAAATACTAATTTTGTGATAACTTGGAACTATAATCCAGGTTCAAACATTTATTTAGTATATTCTTTAAATAAAAATGTAAATGGTAGAGTTTTTGATAATTACATTGATTTTTTAAGATACAATGATCCTGAAGAGTGGCAAGAAATTTTATTTGATCAATCTATATATGTTAAAATTGATTACTGGTTCGATATTTAAGCCCGATCTAAAAAGAATTTAATTGCTTCTTCGATAGATAAAATTAAAAAATCTATTTCTTCAATGGTATTATATAAATAGAAGCTAATTCGAATTGTTGATGGAACCCCCAATACTTTCATGAGTGGTTGTGCACAATGATGACCTACCCTTACAGCTATATTTTTTTGATCTAAAAATTCAGCAAGATCATATGCATTGATACCTTGAATGTTAAAACTTATTACACTACCTTGATGTTTTGAGTTAGCATACAACGCTATTTTAGCATTAAGCCTCAATTTTGCAAGAGCATATTCAGTTAAGTATCTCTCGTATTCATTTATTTTATTAATACCTATTTTTGAAATAAAGTCTATTGATTCGCCCAATCCAATTACTTGTGCAATATTTGGGGTCCCTGCTTCAAATTTTAGCGGCAATTCATTGAATGTTACACTGTGCAAGTTTACTTCATTGATCATTTGGCCACCTGACATGAATGGTTGCATTCCGTCCAATATATTTTCTTTACCATATAAAACCCCCACACCTGTTGGACCCACCATTTTGTGACCTGAAAATACAAGAAAATCACAATCAATTTCTTTAACATCTACTTCTAAGTGAGGAACAGTTTGGGCAGCATCTATTAAGGTTATTGCACCTTGTTTTTTTGCAATTTGTATTATTTCTTTAATTGGATTTACAGTACCAAGAACGTTTGATTGATGAATTAAACTAACTAATTTTGTTTTTTCATTAATAAGTTCATTGATATTGGATAAATCTAATTCACCTTGGTCATTAATTGCTATGTACCTAATTTTACAACCAGTTTTTTGTGAACAAATTTGCCAGGGAACAATATTAGAATGATGTTCCATTTCGGTTAATAAAATTTCATCGTTTTCATTTAAGTTTTGTAATCCCCATGAATGCGAAATTAAGTTAATTGATTCTGTAGTTCCGCTAGTAAAAATTATATTTTTGGTTGATTCAGCATTTAAAAATTCTTTTATTTTTTTTCGAACATTTTCATATTCTTCTGAGGCTTTTAAACCTATTTTGTATATTGATCTATGAACATTAGCAGGATACAAAGAATAATAATTTTTTATTTTATCAATAACAATATCTGGCTTCAATGATGTTGAGGCATTGTCAAAATAAATTAGATTATTATCATATAATATAGAAAATTTTTTTCTAATATTTTGGATATCAAGTAAGTTATTCATTCCGAGCAAATCACATCATTCCGAGCTGTAATTTAGCAGCTTCTGTCATCATGCTTTGATCCCATTGGGGTTCCCAAACGATATCAACTACAACATTAGAAATACCTTTTAAATTTGCTACCTGTAACCTTGCATCATTTGATATATGACCAGCCATTCCACAACCAGGAGCTGTCAATGTCATTTTAATACTTACATCATAAGAACCATTTTCTTTTTTAATAGAACAATCATATATAAGGCCTAAATCAACAATATTGACTGGTATTTCCGGATCAAAACAATTTTTCAAAGCATCCCAAACCATTTTTTCAATATTTTCATCATTAATTTCATAATCTGTTTGAATATCATCCTGTTTGTTTTCAATGCCTATTGCATCTGAGTCATAGCCTTCAATTCTTGCAAGATTGCCTTTTACAAGAACAGTAAAACTTGTTCCAAGAGATTGTGTTATTCGAACCATCTCACCTTTTTTAATAGTTATTGGATCGCCTGTAGGTATTAAACTGGCATTACAATCTCTTATTAATTCTTTTAAAGTGTTATCGTTATTCATAATATTAAATAGAATTTAGTGAATGATTGATGAGTTGATTTAATTCAAGTTTTAAATTTTCGTTTACTATATTTTCAACAAATTCATTGCAAAATCCGTTTAATAAAACTTGTTGAGCTTTTAATTTGTCTAAGCCTCGACAGTTTAAATAAAATAAGGCTTCATCATCAATTTGACCAGTAGTTGAACCATGTTTACAACTAACATCATCAGTATTTATTTCAAGAATGGGATTTGATTGAACTGAAGCATTTTTTGATAATAGTATATTATTATTTAATTGCTCAGATGAAGTGTTAGAGGCAATTTTATCAACTATTACTCTTGAATCAAATACACCTTTTGATTTTTTTGAATAGATACCTTTGTATAATTCTGAACTAATTGAATTTGGTGCAGAATGTTGAATGATGCTATGGTTATCAACAAAATTAGAATTATTACTTATGCTTAATCCATTAAGTTTTGATTCAGAACCTTCACCATTTATTTTCAAAAAAATATTATTTCGTGTAAATTTTGAACCATATGTGAAAGTATTACAATTTAAATAACTATTTTTATTTTGTAATACTCCCAGTCCTGAAAAGTGAATTGATGAGTTTGGCTCATTCTGAAATTTTGTATATTCAAGTTTTGAATTATCTGATAGAAAAATTTCAGTAATTATATTTGTATAGCATTGTTCGTTTTTTGTTTGATATTTTTCAGTAAAACATAAGTCAGAATTTTTTGAACAATAAATAAAGATTCTTGGAAAAATGTAACTATCATTTAAATCAGATAAATCGATTTCAATGGGTAGTTTGACATTTGAATTATCTTTGACAAATATAAAAATCCCGTTATTTATAAATTTTAAATTTTCTAAACAAAAAAAATCTTTTTTATGATTATATATTTTTGAAAAATATTCTTTAATTATATCGGGATATTTTTTGATAGCTTCATTAATTAATAAAATATCTAATTCTTTAATATTTGAATATTTTGAAATAAATTTCTTGTAAAAAATATCTAAAGGATTATTTGTATAATCATTAACATTAAGGTCTTTTAAAAAATCTAGATTGGTAAATCTCCATTCTTCATCTTTGTGATTGGGCAATTGAAGAACAGGAATATCCATTTTTGAAATGAATTTTGTAAAATCATTTGTTTCAGCTTTATAATACATCAGACTCTAATCAGTTATATTTGAATAACCTTTTGCCTCAAGATCCAAAGCAAGCTCTGGACCTCCTGTTTTAACAATTTTTCCATCAATTAAAACGTGAACAAAATCTGGTTTTAAATAATTGAGCATTCTCTGATAATGTGTTATAACAATAAACGAATTTTTAGATGTTCGAGATTTATTTATGCCATCTGCCACAATTTTTAATGCATCAATATCCAGTCCTGAATCAGTTTCATCAAGTATGGCAAGTTTTGGATCTAAAGTTATCATTTGTAGAATTTCGTTTCTTTTTTTTTCACCACCAGAGAAGCCAACATTTACTGCTCTTTTCAAATAACTCTCATCCATACCAACTTGTTGTAATTTTGATTTTATTAGTTTCAAAAATTCAACTGCATCAAGTTCTTCTTGATTGTTAAACTTTCTTTTTGCGTTTAATGCTGATTTTAGAAAATAAGTATTATTAACACCAGGTAAAGCTATTGGATATTGAAAAGATAAGAAGATGCCTTGTAAAGCTCTATCTTCTGGAGATAAATCATCAATATCCTGCCCACAAAATTCAATTGAACCACCATTTATATCATATGTATCTTTTCCTGCGATAACATTAGATAAAGTACTCTTACCAGAACCGTTTTTGCCCATAATTGCATGAACCTCACCAGGTTGAACATTTAGATTTATTCCATTTAATATTGGTTTATCCTCAACACTGACATTCAAATTTTTAATTGATAACATATTATCCTACACTACCTTCTAAGCTCACTTCTAAAAGTTTACGCGCTTCTAATGCAAATTCCATAGGTAGTTCATTAAATACATCCTTGCAAAATCCATTAACAATCATAGATATTGCATCTTCTTCACTAATACCTCTCTGATTGCAATAGAACATTTGATCCTCACCTATCTTTGTTGTTGATGCTTCATGCTCCATTTTGGCAGAGTTATTTTTAACATCTATGTAAGGTACAGTATGTGCACCGCAATCCCCACCTATAAGAAGAGAGTCACATTGAGAATAGTTTCGTGCATCGTCAGCATTTTTTCTAATAGATACACCACCTCTGTAGGTTTGTTGACTTCTACCAGCTGATATACCTTTAGATATAATAGTACTTTTGGTATTTTTACCTATGTGAATCATTTTAGTTCCAGTATCGGCTTGTTGTAGATTATTAGTTAATGCTACTGAATAAAATTCTCCAACTGAATTATCACCTTTGAGTATACATCCAGGGTATTTCCAGGTAATTGCCGATCCAGTTTCAACTTGTGTCCATGAAATTTTTGAATTTTTACCTCTACAAGCACCTCTTTTAGTTACAAAATTGTAAATTCCACCTTTTCCATTTTTATCACCGGGATACCAATTTTGTACAGTTGAATATTTAATTTCAGCATCATCAAGAGTTATGAGTTCTACTACAGCAGCATGAAGTTGATTTTCATCTCTCATTGGTGCGGTACAACCTTCTAAATAACTTACATAACTATTTTCTTCTGCAACAATCAATGTACGTTCAAATTGTCCGGTATTTTGAGCATTAATTCTGAAATATGTTGATAGCTCCATAGGGCTTTTAACATTTTTGGGTAAGTAAACGAAGCTACCATCACTAAATACAGCTGAATTTAGAGCTGCAAAATAGTTATCAGTATAAGGAACAACAGTTCCTAAATATTTTTTTATAATTTTAGGGTATTTTTTTACAGCTTCAGAAAAAGAACAAAAAACTACTCCTGCTTTTGCAAGGTCTTCTTTAAAAGTGGTAGCAACTGATACACTATCAAAAACTGCATCAACAGCAACACCAGATAGCATTTTTTGTTCTTCAATGGGAATACCAAGTTTGTCGTAAGTTTTGAGTAGCTCTGGATCGACTTCATCTAAACTATTTAATTTTTTCTTTTTGGGAGCGGAAAAATAACTTATTGATTGATAATCAATTTCAGGATATTTAATTTTTGCCCAATTAGGATCCTTCAAAGTTTTCCAGTATTTAAATGCTTTTAGTCTCCAATCCAGGAGCCATTGCGGCTCATCTTTCTTTTTTGAAATTATTTTTATGACATTTTCATCTAAACCAGGGGGTAATGTATCCTGTTCTATGTTTGTCACAAAACCATATTCGTATTGTTTGTTGATTGAATCATCAATCGTTATTTGATCTTTACTTTTATTTTCCACTAATTTTTAATTATTTTTTAATTACTTTATTGTAGTTTTATAGCGTTCTTCTACTAGGTCTGTTTTGATCATTCTAATAGCATCCCAAGTTAGTGCAGTACAAGCTTTTGCGCAGGCATTGCATCCAATACATTCGTTAAATCGAACTTGTACAGGAGGGATTGGTATATTATACTTATCTTTTGAAACTGGTTCTATGCAGTCAACTGGGCAAAAAGGTATACAAACTTGACAGCCCGTACAGTTGTCTTCATCAACTACTGCTACAGTTTTTGGACGAGTTTTTTTATCTCTAATATTTTCAGTAAGTAGTGGTAGTTTTGCGTATCTATCAGTACTTGACATATTTTTAACTCCTAAAATAACCTATATATTTATTCTAAATTTAATATAAGTTTGCAATTATGTTCTAATAATAAAATGAAGATTTCAAATTATTCAAGTAAAGATAATTGTAGAATATTTGATTATTAAGATTAAATTATATGTAATAGAACAAACACAAAAATGAAAATATATAATACGTTAACTAATAAAAGAGAGATATTTCAACCAATTGATGAAAGTCACATCAAAGTTTATGCTTGTGGGCCTACAGTTTATAATTACGCGCACATTGGAAATGCTAGACCAGCTGTTGTTTGTGATTTGCTGGTAAGAGTTTTAAGATCACTTTATCCTAAAGTTACATATGTTTCTAACATAACAGATGTAGATGATAAAATCATCAAGGCATCAAAAGAAACAGGACAACCAATAAGTGAGATAACTACAAAATATACAAAAATTTACAACGAAGATATGAAATCTTTGGGTGTTATTAAACCAGATTATCAGCCAAAAGCAACTGATCATATTAAACAAATGATTAAATTAGTTGAAAAGATGATTAAAAATGGAACTGCATATGAATCAGAAAACCATGTTTTATTCAGTGTATCAAAATATAAAAATTATGGAAGCCTATCAGGTAGAGACTTTGATGACCAAATTGCAGGAAGTAGAATCAAAGTAGCTTCATTTAAAAAAAACCCATCAGATTTTGTTTTGTGGAAACCTAGCAATAACGATCAGCCTGGATGGGATTCGCCTTGGGGATTTGGAAGGCCCGGATGGCATTTAGAATGTTCAGCTATGTCTGAGGAGAGTCTTGGTTTGCCATTTGATATTCATGGTGGTGGAAATGATCTTATTTTCCCTCATCATGAAAATGAAATTGCTCAATCTTGTGGCGCACACGGTTATGATGAGCCAGAATCATTTGTTAAATATTGGATTCACAATGGTATGTTAGACATGGATGGAATGAAAATGTCTAAATCTCTTGGGAATATATTATACATAAGAGATTTATTAAAAAAATATCCAGGAGAAACATTAAGACTTACTTTATTATCATGTCATTATAGACAACCTTTGAACTTTAATGATAAAGCAATTCAACAGTGCCAAACAATGCTAGATAAACTTTATAGAGTTTTAAGAATTCACGATGAAGTTGACATATCAGATTACGATACAACTACTGCTCCAAAAGAAATTTTAGATGCTTTATCAGACGATCTTAATTCTTCAAAGGCTATTGCAGAAATAAATAAAATTGCAACAAATTTAAGTAAGTCTGATGGAGAAGAAATAAAAAAAAATAAAGCTTTATTACTAGCTGCTGGAAACGTTTTTGGAATTTTGCAAAGTTCACCAAATAAATGGTTAGGTTATGATAAAGATTCAAATGTTGATGTTAATACAATAGAAAAATTATTAAAAGAGAGAGAATTAGCTAGAAAAGAAAGAAATTTTTCAAAAGCTGATCAAATTCGTTCAGAATTAAAAGAAATGAATATCGAAATTGAGGACACTCCTAAGGGTTCAATATGGAGAAAAATAAGTTAAATGTCTAAAAACAATATTAAGATAACTTTCCCAGATGGTAGGATATCTGAGTATCCTTACGGAACAAGTGGATATGAAATTGCAAACGGAATTTCGCCAGGTCTAGCTAAAGCTTCTTTAGCTGTAGAAATTAATGG
>CEOW01013572.1_pt1 | contig 10010 bp, 4 predicted proteins | sample 530621 | NCBI WGS metagenome assembly CEOW01 (sample SAMEA2620734, study PRJEB7988) | marine metagenome | isolation source: saline water (ENVO:00002010), including | reverse complement strand
GTTTTGATGCGCCCGTTGGCACCAAAAGGGTTTTCATTTCCAAGGAGTGGCAACTTTAACGAATAAAAATCATGCAGATTCTCACCCGGTAGATAATCGGTTCTCAAGGGTGTTTTTACCGCATGACACTGAAAGCACATATCGAGGCTTTTATCTGTAGTTAAACCAACTGCTGATGCTATTCCTATATCGCCCTCAGGGTTAACTATACCATCAACGATATTTGACATGATAGTGCTGTGTTTTTTTGCAGGCCCATGACAGGATTCGCAATTTATTTCAAGCGAGGTGAATTTTACATCGTACACATCATTGATTTTCTCTGCGATGATCTGACTTCCATGGCATTGTTGACAATTTGACATCTCAGCAACTTCACCAATGACCCTGTGTGGTGGCCAATTATAAAGATCCTCTAAGCTATGCTCAGGCTTAGTTTTAACCCAGCTCTCATCTATTTTAAGCTGCACAAACCAAGTGTTTTCGTGTTTGCTGTAATCAAATGGTAAAAACCGATAGGTGCCATCCGAAAACTTACCAAAAAAGGTTTGGGTCCCACCGTTGACCATAAGCCCCTTACCAACAACGTACTCTACGGTTATAGTTTGTAACGGATCACCATTCCGTCGTTCCATTCTAAATTGATACTTATCATTTACAACTTCAGGATACACGATTGCATCATTTAAAACTATCGGCTTTCCATTAAATGGCGCTATGACATTTTCTCTTGATGCAGGTCCACCAGCTTGGGCATGCGATGATCCTTTCCATTGCTCGTAGATGTCTGCATGACATGCTTGGCAATTGTCGCTTCCAATAAAATCAGTAAAACTAACCTTTGTATCCTTGTGAATCAAATCAGGGAAAGCCGTACTTGCCGGTTCTTTTGAACATCCAGTGTAACAAAGACCAAAAAGGAGAAGGGGCAGATATAAAATTCGCAGGTAGTTCATATTGTTAAAATTAATATAAAAAAAAAGGCCCCGCATATTAAATATGCAGGGCCCTATTAAAGCGTAATCTAGTTTAGACTAGAAGCCAACATTCAATGTAAACACTGAACTTGCGTCAAATCCATCAAAGCCAGTAGGTAGGTAAGCGTAATCAATTGACGCGTTAATACCTAAGTATCTTTGAAGGTAAACGGTACCACCGAATGAAAAACCATCGTAAAGGTTATCAATTTTAACCTTATCTGAAGATTCATCTACTGTGGTAGTTCTAAAGTCGTCCTTACGTTCAACGGTTTCAGTTTCCATTAACATGCCACCACGAACAGTAAGAAGACCTGGTAATGAGTATGAACCCATTAGCTTGATCTTATCCTGTTCAAAGTTGTTACTTTCGTAAGTACCAGCTACTTGTAGGCCAGGCATAACATCGTATGCAACACCCATTTCAAATAGCATTGGTACGTCAAACTTCGCAGGCTCAACTTTCAAGAATTGAGTCAAACGATCTGTACCAACTTCAACGGCTTTAGTTAAAAGACCTGAACCCTCATAGCGCATAGGTCTACCAAAGTTTCTTACCGCAACACCAACATCAAGTCCTGTTACGTTTAAGAAATCCATGTATTGTACACCTGCGTCAACTGTAAGCGCTGTTCCCTTAACACGTCTGAATCCTTCTGATGTTGTGTTAACAGTAAGACCCATAGATGTCTTAGCAGACATCATACGTGAGAACGTTAAACCAGCGGTAAAGTTGCTTGGTGAGAATTTCTCACCAGTTCCATCTGGAGCGTATACCGTGGTTACGGCAATCTCACCGACATCAAGAGATCTCAATGAAACTCCAAAGGAATTTTTACCAAGCTTAAATGCAGCCCCGGCAAAGAGGACATCCATATCAGCAAAGTGCGAACGCTGTGAGAACGTTGTTTCTAGGTTATTGGCTTGTCTAGCCATTCCAGCAGGATTCCAGTACGCTGCACCAACTCCAGTTGCTGTAGCCACTGCACCACCACCAGTAAGGTAAGCGGCGCCCTGAGGAATGAGTAGGGAGACAGCTGATGCAGTACCATTTCTGGCTCCACCAGCAAGTGCTCCACCATATTCATATCTTGCTTGAGCTGATAAGGCATTTAGAGAGAATGCTAATACAGCTGTGATCGCAATTATTCTTTTATTAATCATAATCATGTTATCCTTCTCGCCTTAAAAGCGTTTTGAGAACTCTTCTTCAGTTACCATTGCAAACTTCAATACTTTTGAAGTTTTCAAGCCAGGCATGTCAATGTGAATCACATAGACACCACTAGCCAATGGGAAGTCATTTGAATTTCTCATATTCCAAGTTTGATACTGGGTGGTCGTTGTCTTTTGGAAGTTAGCGACCATTGTACCAGCAACGTTAAATACTTTGAAATACACGTCTTGGCTTGTTGGTAGATGATTGAATGTTACATACTTAGGTAGTGGTAACACTGAATCAGTTCCTTCAAGCTGGTGACGTCCCATGTATGGATTAGGGAATACGTTAATCTTTGTAACGTCGTCAACTGGATCAGAAGAAGCGAGCTTAGGAGCGGTTACTGTAAACTCATCAGCTAACTGATTTGTTTTGTTAGTAATGATCCTAAGAACGGTTCCTTTTTCTGGACCCACGTTATCTGGAGTACCGTCGCCATCGACGTCTTCACCAGCAAACGCATCAATGGTTCCATCAGAAACATCATCGAGGTTCCAGACAAACCAAATGTTGCGACCCATAACCTCTGGACCTTCTTGGTCTAGTCCACGAGCGCTACCAGTACAAGTGGTATAATTACCATCTGAATCTGCAGCAGCTCCGCAACCAGCAATAGCTGAGGCTAGCCAAGCTTGATATCCACCTTCACCAGGTGTCATATCAGCAGGTAGGTGTGGGTAGTGCCAATCTGTGTAAGGGTCATTGGATGCGCCAGAACCAGGGTGGTCTGTTGCATGCAATCCCCATTTATCGTTTCCATCAAAATCATAGAACCAAGAAGTTAATCTAACACCTTGGGTTACATCCCAGATCTCAAATGGAACTCTAACTAATGCGCCAGATGTGTAGGCTGCCCATGCGTAGTTGTCATCTTCGTAGGTGAAACGATATTCAAAATCATTAGGAATCAGATACTTCCATCCGCTTCCACGAATGATTCTAGAAATCATAGTGTCGTAGGCATTGTTGGATGCTCCACCGCCATGGAAGAACCAAGCGTAACCGTCAGACTGGTTTACTCTACCAGGTGAGGTATCAGGAACCAATGAACCGAATCCTCCCCAGTCTTGAGTTCCTTGACATGGGGCTTCTTCAGTACAGCTACCATCCTTATTAGCTACAACAGCAAACTGCTTAAACGCATTAGGTGGTCCAGTCACTTTCCATGCTAGACCATCTGCAGCAGGATAACCTGGATCAGAGAAGGTTGCTCCCTGTGAGTATCCACTTAAGATCTTGTTGCTAGTTGTTAAATCTGTTACGTTCCATAGAAGCGTACCAGCACCATCATCTTCAAAGGTCACTTTATAGTTGTGACCGGTGACAGCACCAGGATCGATGACTTCGATACGCGCCTGACCGTCACTGGTACCAGCACTGTGCGCCATATCAAAGTAATCTCCAGTATCAACCTCGTAGGCTGTTCCTGGATTTGGCTTCTTTGGAGTAATTGTAATTACCTGCAGCGATGACTCAAGCGATTTGAATGGTGCGCCTGCGTTATCTTCAAGATAAGCGTATGCAACTACACCAAAATAGTATGGACGATCATTAGTAATAGGACGATTCTTAAGAGCGTCGTTCTTAATAACAACCATTCGGCTTACACCGAAGTCACCACCTACATGAGCAGGTTTGTCAAAAAATAGACCGGTTGCACCATCTAGAGCGGGTTCACTAATAACTTTAACACCATTAGGAACGTCATAGATTGCAACGACGGCTCCATCAGCAGCGCTAGCAGTAGCGTTTGGAAGCTGATAGACCTTGTAACCTTCAAACTTAAATCCAGCCTGACTGTAATTTTCAGAAGCTTGATAAGCAGCTACTTCAGCCCAATTCAACGTAATATATCCATCTCCTTCAAACACCGATACTGAAGGTGCTGGTGGAGGCTGGGGAAGGTTAAAATCGTTATCATAAGCAAACTGTGCAAATTTATCGTTGTACTTTAATACAGCAACGGATGATAGGTTGTTAATACCCATACCACCAATCAGACCAACAACAACATCTTGTGTGTCATCAATGACCATTTCAAATGGTCCTGTATTCATAACAAGTCTACGGTCACCAGGTGGAAGGATAATTCCGTCAACCCAACCCGTAGCTGAGGTAGGATCACCTGCAAGTACAAATGTTTCAGCGAAACCAGTTATTGGATCAACAAAAGGCTCTTGCGTAGGATACTCAGGACGTGGCAAGTAGCCTTCCATGAGGTTAAACCACTGCAATGTACCTGAATATACTCTGGTTGATGGATCACTTACAGAGGATCCAGCAGCAAAGTATACAAAACTGGTCATACCTAAGGTATCCAATACTCCATCGCCATTGGTATCAACCTTTGGTCCTTCAAGGAAGTCGTAACCACCTGCAGGAACTGGGCTACCAAAAGAGCTTAGGAACTGATCGTCAAAAGTATTACCGTTGTATACGTAACCAAGACTTAGCGTTGTATCACAACCTACATAGTCGTCAGTATAAGTACCAAGGTCTGGATCAGACCACTGAGTGAAGTATACGGTGTCAAGCTTTGCATCCGCTGGTCCACCAGGTAGACCTACGTAGATCATACGGGCACGCTTGAACATCATGCTTGAAATTGGGTTGGAAAACGGGAAGTCATAACCCCATAAGGTTAGCTGCATCTCAAACCCGACAGGAGGAGAACCCCAGCCATCTTCTGATACACTAACAACACCACCTTCAGCATACTCATCTGGTAGGTCGTTTGCTACTGTCCAAACGGTTTGATCAGATCCAGGAATACCAGGGATATCACCACTCCAAGAACCTGTTTCATCGTTCCAGGTACCAGGAGTGTAAACGCCATCGCCATCAACGTCATCGAATGGAGCGCCTTCATCGGTTGGCCAGTTGTTCCAGTCTTTTTCATACTGAGCCTTATCAGCAGCGATCATCGCTTCTGTAACGTCTGCTACAGAAATGTCACGTAGGATGGATGCGTCTACAGTAAGATCGCCTGTGTTCCAATCCTTACGCACTCTCCAGATCTGCTGATCACGATAGTTTTCGGAGTATCCACTAGTTTTGATTCTTCCGTTGGCATCACGGAGTACCTTACCAGCTTTTAGACCGGTGTTGTACATGGAACCGTTAACACGGATTCTAGGTAGACCAGATCCAGTGCCATCAGTAAGAATTTCTCCATTTTCTTTCACACCATATTTATCGGAGGCTTTTACACCCCAGAGGATACCTTCAGCAAAAATCACACTTCCCATACCCTTTGGGTAGTTACCCGCAGAGCCGTGAGAAGTACCATTCCACTGGAAGAATCCTTGGTGCTCCATTTGGATTTTCCAACTGTTAATATTAAAGAAAGTAGATGTTGGGCCATCATCTGCCATTCCAGACTTTGCCAGCATTCTGGCATTCGTCTTTCCTGCAGTCTTGTCTCCCTTTATCTCTTCAGCACTAAGCGCTGAGGCAAAGACAAACAAGCCGGTGACTGCCCAAGTGATCGATTTTTTTAAGTTCATAAAACTCTCCACTTTTTTTCTTAGCATCATCAGCCGCCTTAGAAGGAGACTTGGATACCCGTTTTAAATTCGCGAGGAATACCGAACAAGTCGAAACTGTGGTCATTCAACCAGTGGTTACGATTTGCTAGGTTGATCTTTCTGTACATTTCAACATACTCTGGACCACGACCCTCAATGATCAAGGAGCTTAGGTCTGGATCATTCAAGAATCCATCATCGTATGCATCACCAGTACGGTTGTAGACATTGATAATGTGCTGAGTGTTAAGCAAGTTGGTTATGGTAGCGTATACCTTAACGTTTGCTACACCAGGAACTGCGAATGTCTTTTCAACATTAAGATCTAAATTAAATATAGATGGGGTCGTAGATGAATTGATCGCTTCACGTGGCGCACGGTTTCTTGGGTCGTTATCTGAAAGCAACGCACCTTCACCTGCATCACGCTGACCCATTGAACCGTCGGACAATGTATATGGGTGACCACTATTGAAAGAGGCAACCATGTTCATACCAATATCATCGGTAATAACATTACCTGTGCGACCGGTTCTAAAGTCAAGCACTGCGCTTGCCTGATGACGCTGATCGTATCTGGTAGCGCTAATCATTGTTGATTTACCCCAACCGATGGTACCAAGCGTTGGATAGGAATTCAATCCACGAACGTCTTGGAACACGTAGTTAGCAAACAACTGGAATCCATTCACTCTAGCGGATTTGAAATCAAGTTCAATTCCGGTTACGTTGGAAAAGTCAGTGTTTGTGTAAATCGTATGCTGTCTTAGACCGAACGCATTCGCGGTAGGATCTGGGACGTATTGATCTCGACTTACCTGATCTTCAGGATTTCTTGTAAAAACTGTAATATCTACTGAAGCGACATCGCCTAGTAGAGTTCCATAGCCAACTTCAAACTTGGTCTCTCTGGTAGGAAGCAGACCCCATGAAGAAGTTCCACTAGCGCGACTGCGATAGAGGCGATTCATTGGAGCCATCTGAACGTACTTACCATAGTTCAAACGGAATGAAGATTGGTCAGAAATTGGGAAACCTAGACCTATTCGTGGTAACAAGTAGGTTTGAGTCGCCATATCTTTAAATCCATAGTTTGGATCATCAGCAGCTACAATACGGTAGTTTCTATCCAATGGTGGATTGTTAAAATCCTTCAATTCAACATTTGCCTGGTTGATAGCTTCGTAGCGGACACCAGCATTAACAATAAGGTCTCCAGCTTCGAATTTGTCATTGACATACATTGAGAAGTTCCATGGGTTACGAGGCTTATCGTACTCGTTCTTTGTCTCTGCGTTTGAATCCCACTCGTTTCCTAATGGATCATAACCAATAAAGGAGGAAAGGCGAGCTTCAAAGACGTTTGTGTAAGCTCTAGTATTTTCAGCAAGAACGGCATCATACAAGGTCGAATCAAGACCTATCTTTGAGTTAAGGGAGTTGATGCCGGTGTAGCTGTAACGCTGATAAGAATAATTAGTGTATTTACCACCAACTTTTACTTCGTGCTCTCCAAGCTGAGTAACAAACTCGGAATCGAAAGCAAAGTAGCCATCACGACCTTTGCTGTATCCACCACGACGGGCACCGTCACGCTGGAATCTAAATCCGTTAATGTTATAGTTTGAAGGCTCAACGTAGCGGTAATCTCCAGTAAATGAATCTGCACCAGGTGTACCAAAGTGGTTTGCCCAGTTTGAATCAATTTGTGCTACTGCATCACGATCACCCCATGCCAACCAATCTTTCAAACTGGTTTCACCGCCTAGTTCAAACTTAGCGGTTCTTCCGTCAGCGGTAGTAATTGTCTTATCCTTAAATGCTTTATCATAAGTTTCGTAGAAACGACCCATCGTACTAAAGTTAGCACGTAGATAGGTGTTTGTGCTTAAGAAATAGGTAGCCTTTAAATTAACCAAGTGGTTACGTGTGGTGGTCTCATGTCTACGTGTATTGAACATGCTTTGAATTGGTAGGCCTGCACTCTGGTAGGTGTCAGTACTATAGGTACCAGCCAAACGAAGAACGAGAGGGTTTAGGTCATACTGAAGCGTACCATTGAAAGACATGTCCCTAGAGGTATTGTCAAAAGCATAGTGCTTGTTCTCTCCAACTAATACATCACCAGTGGATCCATCAGCTGTATAGATTCCGTCATGATTCGCACCATCTTTAAAGGCAAAGTTATTACCTTCGCTTAGTACCACATAATCGTGGGATGTGGTCAAGCCACCAATTTTATCAGGAATTGGATTCCCGCCCGCAATTGTGAAAGGGGTAAACCATCTACTTTGATTACTATAGTTATCTGTAGATGTAGTTCTTAATGCACCAAAGTAACGAATTTTGTCACCAATGGGTCCTTGAACTGTAATGGTCATATCTTGATCGCCCGTAGCGGCCCATGGTTCGCTACCAACATCACCATTCATACCTTCGAGTAGAACGGATGCGGAGAACTGACTGCTACCAGTCTTTAATGACTGCTGAACCATACCAGCATTTGCACCACCAATACTGGCATCAAAACCACCAGTTTGGACAGCGATAGCTTCTAGAGCTTCTGGAATAGCATTGGAAACAACCTTACCACCAGCGCCTCTCATTGAAGCACCTTCAAGAGTGTAACCAATTTCTTCAGAGCGACTTCCACGTACGTGCAATCCGTCATGCATGTTAACCACACCTGCTTGACTAGCAACCATAGAGGTTACATTACGTACAGCGTAGTTTTCTACTGCTTCTGAATCCATCGTTCTTTGAACGTTAGTTGCTGTAACCTCAATCAAAGGCTTTTCTGCTGTAACTTCAACAGTTTCACCCTCAACGGCAGCAACCGCTAATTCAAAATCTTGAATGGTTGTTAGACCAATGGTAACACGAACATTGGAAACTACTTGGGTTTGATAACCAATGTAGTTTACCTGTACAGTGTATATACCAGGTTGGACGTCAAAAATATAATACGATCCGTCCTCGCCAGTTGCCGCACCAGAAGATGTTCCCTGAAGAACAACGTTGGCACCAACTAAAGGCTGGCCATCGGACGTAACGGAACCACTAAGCTTACCTGTCAAGTTCTGCGCAAACAGACCTGTGGTAAGAATAGTAGCTAAGAACAAGGTTGTGAGTTTTTTCATTATCTTACTCCACTTAACTGTTACTTTTTGTTTAAATAAAAATCTCCTGAGGCAGGTGGGAAATATGCACTAAACTTGTCGTGACGTACTAATATCACACTTACCTCTACTTCAGAACCTAATAGTTTTTTTCAATATTGTACAGCTTTTTTTTTAAAAAAATTACAGTACGTTAATAATGAATTAATAGAGCGAATTCTCGAGAAGAAAAAAATATTTCAAGTGCAATTTCTGAGAAAATTTGAAAAAGTTTCTTTTTAATTTTTTATGATTATTTTAACAATGTGGACAGCATCCAAAACGCCATGAATAACATTATACCATTTTCAATGAGTGTCGCTTTTGTTAAGGGTAGGCTTAGCGACGTCCCAATGCAAGCGCATTGAATGGTCTCACGCTTCATCAGCTTTATAACCACACCATATGTGGTCATTCCAAGGATTACAATCGTTACTATGATCGATGTAAAGATGTTAATCCTTAGCAAAAAACATAGACCTAAGAACGCTTCAAGAAATGGATAAATCCACGCATAGACAACTACTTTCTTAGCCAAAGGATCATATTTTGAAAATGCGGGAGGAAAGCTTTTATAATCAATGAATTTGAAGAGGCTAAATACGATAAAAAAAAGACCCATGAAGTCCATCATGAAACTATTCAAATTGAATGATACTCTATTAGCTACTAACGCACCAAGAAAAATGTACACAATTATTATTATGAGCGGCGCTAACTGCGTAAAAGTATTGATTTTTTCGTTTGATATGGTAGATGCTGATGGAGGTTCTGCTTGTGGGCTTGCGCTTACTTCATACCCGCAGCCGTTTACCGCATCGATAATATCTTGACTGATAGGAGAGCCGTCAATTTGCGCGGTTCCCAAAACATGGTCAACCTTCACAGAATCAACGCCTTTAACGCTTTCAATTGCTGCTTGAATGGTATCCTCGCAAGAGGAACAATGCATTCCTTCAATATTAATTTTCATTTGCAAAGAAATTTGTCATGTAAAGCACAAATACGGTTTAATTTTCAATTATAATATTATTAAAAACCTACGACCGTTTATCAAATATAAACATAAGGATATTTCTTGATGAGAACAGCGTTTGTTACTGGAGGATCTGGACATGTTGGTGGAAAC
>CEOW01083247.1_pt1 | contig 10095 bp, 8 predicted proteins | sample 530621 | NCBI WGS metagenome assembly CEOW01 (sample SAMEA2620734, study PRJEB7988) | marine metagenome | isolation source: saline water (ENVO:00002010), including | reverse complement strand
AATGGTTTAGGTGATTTATTTGTTTTTATATTTTTTGGTATTATTGCCGTAATGGGAACATTTTATTTACATACTTTAAATATTAGTATCGGTTCATTTATATGCGGTTGCATCATTGGGTCTATTTCAACAGCAATTATTGTTGTAAATAATATTAGAGATGCAAAAACTGATATTAAAACTGGAAAAAAAACATTAGCCGTCAAATTTGGGATACCTTTTTCTCAAATAGAATTTTCAATATTAGTAACGTTGCCTTTTATTCTCATTATAGTTTTATTTTATGAAATAAATGATTTAGGAATATTTTTGACATTTTTTTCATTTCCTATTTCAATAAATCTTATAAAAAGAATTTTTCTTGATAAAGGTTCAGCATTAAATGAAGTTTTAGCTAAGACTGCACGATTCTTAGTAGCATTTTCATTTTTGTTATTTTTGGGCTTGATTTTATGATAATCGATAAAATTCATTTAAAATCTTTTAAAATTAAATTATTAAATAATTTTAAGACATCAAAAAAAACCTATAATTTCAGATATGGTTGGTATGTTATATTAGTTTTTGAAAACCATAAAGGCATTGGAGAAATTTCTCCATTAAAAAAATACAGTCCAGATTATAATAAGCCGATATTAAAAAAAATCAATTTTATCATCGATGAGCTCAATATATTAAAAAAAGATTTTGAAACCGATGATTATATGCAGTTATTAAACTATCATTTAAGCGATTATCCGTCCATTTTATTTGGTTTTGAAACAGCATTATATGATTTATTAAGTAAAAAAAAGGGAATCCCTTTAGCAAAATATTGGAATCAAAATTATTCTAATATTATATATTCAAATTCTATTTTTACAAATGAAAATAAAAAAGAAGAATATAACACTGTAATAAAAATTAAAGTTGTCAAAGATGATATTAAAGAGTACAAGTCTATTATGAATATGCTTAAAAAACAAAATGAAAATATTAAGTTTCGATTAGATTTTAATGGTTGTTTAAATTTTGAAAGAGCAACAAAATGGGCGGATGAGTTTTTGGATTATAATATTGAATATTTTGAGCAGCCAATGTCACCTGATTTAGACAAAATGTTAAAAGATTTGTGTTCTTACAGTCAAATACCCATAGCAATTGATGAATCTTTAGTAAACATTGATTCTACTCATAAAATGATCACTAATAAATCAGCTGATGTATTTATTTTAAAACCCATGATATTAGGAGGTTATCATAAATCAAAATCAATAATCGAATTAGCTAGTCTTCACAATATTAAATGTATTTTCACAACAACTTTAGAAAGTGAAATAGGTTTTTTGGCGAATATTCATATAGCAGCAGCTCTAAACATAAAGGACTATTGTGGATTTTCAACTTGGAATCTATTTTCTCAACAACCATTAGATTATATTAAAGATTTAAATATTTTAATTGGTGACAAACCGGGTTTAGGTAAAACAAATGAGTACCTGGTTTAACAAAAAAATTAAAAATACTCCTAATGATAACTTTATTGTTTACAACAATCAATCGTACAGTGCATTTGATTTAAATAATAATATTAATATAAATAAAAGATCTTTAAAAGTATCAAACTTAAATAATGGATCAAAAGTAATTATTTTTTTACCTAACGGCATTGAATATGTAGAAATTATTATAGCTTGTTTAGAATTAGGAATTATAATTGTTCCAATTTCTACAAAATTTACTTCATTAGAAATACAAAAAATAATTCGTTTAGTTAAACCAGACTTAATAATATCTTGTTGGGAATTATCAAAAAGAGTAAATGACCTTAGTATTCCTTCAATTAACATTGAAGAATTTCCAACTTTGGCAAGGACCTGTCAATCATATTCAGTTAAATATAAATTTAATAAAAAAGATGTGGCAGCTATTATATTAACTTCTGGGACTACAGATGATCCCAAAGCAGTTCAGTTAACTTATGAAAATTTTGAATCCAGCTGTAGAAATTGGAATGAATTTTTAAAATTTGATAAAAATGATCAATTCTTATGTTGTTTGCCATTACATCATGTCGGAGGTTTATGTGTATTGTTAAGAGGTTTAATTTATGGATTTACAATTAATATTGCAGATTCATTTAATCCCGAAATCATATATAAACTGATTAAAAAATATCCGATATCATTAATATCTTTAGTACCTACCATGTTAGATAAATTGTTGAAAAAAAATGATGCTGAAGATATTTTAATCAATTTGAGGGCTATTTTATTAGGCGGGGGACCTGCTTCAGATACTTTACTTGATAAGTGTATTGAAAAAAAATTAAACATTGTCAAAACTTATGGAATGACAGAAACTTGTTCAGGTATAGTTGGACTTTGGTTAAAAGAAAAACCTAGTAAAAAGCATTTTTCTGGATCACCATTTTCTGAAGTTAAAATTAAAATTATAAACGATGAAATTTGCATTAAGGGCCCTATGGTGATGAAAGGATATTTAAATCAACCTGATTTAAAAGATTATCATAATTCTAAAGATATTGGATGGTTAGATGATGATAACAATTTATTTATTGAAATGAGAAGAAAAGATTTAATTGTTTCTGGTGGTGAAAATATTAATCCTAAAGAAGTTGAAAATACGATTTTAAAATATAAAAATATTACTGATTGCGCAGTTATTGGTATTAATGATGAAAAATGGGGTCAAAAAGTTATATCATATTTAGTGATAAATGAAAAAACTATAAATATTCAAGAATTAATAAAATTTTTAAAAGGTAAAATTGCAAAATATAAAATACCAAAAAATTTCATCATTGTCGATAATATACCAAGAAATGAAATTGGTAAAGTGAATATGAATTTAATAAAATCTTTGTAACAATTTGAAAAAAAGAAAAGATTACATTATATAATAAATAATTGTAACTTCTTTTATGATTTTATCCTTTCTAAATATAATAAGATTATTATTTTTTAGTTTTACATTTTGGGGTGTATTCCTTTTAGGAAGCGAATTGTTTTTTTTAGTAACTAATAGTTCGGTAAATAGTTCACATAGAAATGAACCTCCGCAAGATTTATCAAGTGGTCTCTTTAATTCCTGGATAAATGAAAATACTAACGATTACCAGAAGATGAAAGCAAAGGGAGCAATTTTGATAGATTTAGATTGGGATAATGATCTTGATCTATACTACGGATTTAACAACTCTTATCTTTTTAAGAATGTTAATGGATTTTTTATCAATATTACCGATAGTTCAGATATTGATCAAGATGCTCTAATAGGTGTTGTAGCAGGGGACGTTGATAATAATGGTTACCCTGATATAATCAAACAAAGAGCACTACCATCATCAAGTCATCATTTAATAATGAATCAAGGAAACAATGTTTATAATACAGTAGAATATTTACCTCCTATGTTATTGCCTGATATACATGGTCAAGGTTTATTAGATGCTGATTTAGATGGAGATCTTGATATTTTTATCATTCAAGATGAGGGTACTGAACAAGCATTTTTATTTAAAAATCAAGGTATAAATCCATTTGGAGAAGTTGAATTCATACAGTCATTTGTTTTTGAAGTTGATGACTTAAGTACATCTAGAACAATTACAATAGCAGATTATGATAATGATGGAGACCAAGACATATATGTTATCAGAAAATTTTCTATTAATTGGCTACTTGAAAATCAAACATTAACAGGAGAACCCGGTAATGTAGTCTATAATTCTAATCCCAATCCTCTTTTTCTTGAGGTGTCTCAATCACTCAATTTAGATGATCAAAATGTCAGTACATCAGGAAGTATGGGATATGGAGCTGCATGGGGTGACTATGATAATGATGAAGATTACGATTTATATTTAGCAAATTGGGGAGTAAATAGACTTTACAAAAACGATAATGGAAATTTTGAGAATGTCATAGAAGAGACTTCAACTAATGCTGACACTCTTAATAATGGTTTAGCTTGGCCTGATCTTGACAATGATGGTGATGTAGAGTTATGGATCTCAAGTATAAGAAATCATGATAATGTGTTTACAAATAATTTGGAAGAACAATTGTGGGATTCATCATCCAGTCCTAAATTTTTATCGGCAACACAAGATATCATAGCAGGTGATTACGATAATGATGGTTGGATAGATATATTTACGGCTGGTCTAGAAATGAATGAAAATGATGATAATGAAAATGATACAACGAGTGCAAAGTATACAAGTCTCCTTTATAAAAATATTTATAGTGATTCAACTATGTCAAATAATAACTGGGTTAAATTTCGACTGGAGGGAGGAAAGTATGACATAGATAATGATGGGTGGTCAAATTTAGCAAACAAATCTGCAATAGGTGCTAGAATAATTTTACATTCTAATATTGGAAATCAGATGCGAGAAATTATTGCAAGTAAAGGACATGGCAGCATGAATCCTTTAGTGCAACATTTTGGCTTGAAAGATGAAGTCACTTTTGAAGGTTTTACTATAAAATGGCCAAGTAAAGACAGCACATCGAATCAACAAAAAATAACTTATTATGATGGTCCATTTCAAGCAAACAAGATTTATACAATTGTTGAACATTTGGGTATAGTTGGAATAAAGGGAGATACCAACGATGATCAATTTGTTGATGTTCTGGATGTTGTACGAACAATAAATGAAATATTAAATGATAATTTTTTGACTGACAAAGAATTATGGGCAATTGATATGAATTATGATTTGAGTGCTAATATTTTAGATATAGTTCGACTAGTAGAATTTCTTTTATCTCCTTAGTATTCTCCATGCAAATTTTAAGAATATCGTGTTTAATTTTTTTACACATTTTGATTCTTTTGCACATATACGTTTTTGGTGATTCTGTCATTGGAAGTGTTGACTTTCAGGAGTTTTTTCATTCGTTTATTAAAAGTGGTATTATTAATGCTGGTGTAATACTTGTTTTAGTTGCATTTTTAACTACTTTAATTTTTGGTAGATTTTTTTGCGGTTGGGCTTGTCACTTTGGTGCAATACAAGAACTATCTTGGTGGATTTTAAATAAATTAAATATTAGGCCAAAAACTATTAATTCAAAACTAACTTTCATTCTACCTGCGTTTATATTAATTTATTTCTATTTTACTCCAAATATAATATATGCGTTTCATAACCCTTGGCATTCTCCAATAATCAATTTAGCAGAGCCTGAAATATGGGCTTTTTTGCCTGGTTTCATCATTGGGACATTAACATTTTTTGTTGATGGTTTTTTAATTGTATATTTTTTAGGTAGAAAGGGATTTTGTAGATTCATTTGTCCTTGGGGTGCATTTTTGAAAATTCCAAATGCTTTTGCTATGTATAAAGTTAGAAAAACAGGTAATTGCATTAATACTAACTTTTGTACTACTGCTTGTCCTGTAGCAATCGACGTTAGTTACGAAATTAATAATTATAATAAAGTTACCAATACAAATTGTACTTCTTGTATGTTATGTATAAATGGATGTCCAAGTAATGCTTTATCATATGAATTTAAAAATCCCTTGAATGAAAATATTAAATTAAAGGATTATTTTTATAAAAATGAGAGTTTTAAACATAAAAAAATTAAAGATCTTTTCACATCCATTAGAGATTATGATTATTTTATTTTATTTGTAACATTAATATTTAGTTTTTGCATTGATGGCCTTTATGGAATGGGTCATTTTTTATCATTTGGAATAGGACTAATTTCATCCATTATAATTTTTCAGTTATATGATTATAATAGAAAAAATAATTATTTAACTTGGCTATACGGTGCTATTTTTTTTATTTTCTTTTTTTGGCATGGTATTATAAAATTTTCAATATGGCAAGGTACCAAAGACTATGAAAATAATGATATCCTTGGTGCAACTTCAAAACTAGAGTTAGTTATAAAGATGTATCCTCAAAAGATGAGTAAATTCCATGTTATGCTTGGAGAATTATATTTAATAGATGGAAAAATTAAAAAAGCGAAATATCATGTAAATGAGGCTATAAAAATTAATCCAAATCATAGTGCACCCCAAAAATTGAAAAAAATTATAGAAAATAGAATATGATAATTATAATTGATAATTATGACTCTTTCACTTATAATCTAGTTCAATATGTTGGTTCATTTAATCCAGCGTTAAAAGTATTTAAAAATGATAAAATATCATTAGAGCAAATAAACGCATTAAACCCAAAAGGTTTAATTATTTCACCAGGTCCAGGTAAACCATCTAATTCTGGCATATGTATTGATTTAATTAAAAATTTTAAAGAAAAAATGCCTATATTAGGAATCTGTTTAGGTCATCAAGTCATAGCTGAAGTATTTGGTGCTAAAATTGAAAGAGCTAAAGATGTAATGCATGGTAAAATATCGGAAATTAATCATTTTGGTTCATTAATTTTCAAAAATATCCCAGATAAATTCAAAGCTACAAGATATCATTCACTCGTTGCAGCTGAAACTAATTTCCCTGATGTTTTAAAAATAACTTCAAAAACTTTTGATGGATATATTATGTCTATTGAACATAGAGAATTGCCTATTTATGGTGTTCAATTTCATCCAGAATCAATTTTAACTGATCACGGTATGAAAATAATTGAGAATTATTTAAATATTGTATATGATGAGGATTTAAATTGATTGTTGTGAAAGGAGAAAAAAATGAAAATTGTTGATCTGATTATTGAACAAAAGTTACTAGAAATTTCTATAAAGTCACTTAAAATATCTATTGAAAAGTTAAAGTTAAAGAAAAGAGAGCTCCCTTTTGTAAATTTTAAAGATTTATTTTTGGATAAGACTTTCAAATTAATTCCTGAAATTAACCAAGCAACAAAAATGGATCATTTGAAAATGTTAAATGATTTAGGCGATAATATATCAGCACTATCAATCTTAACAGATAAAAAATATTTTAAAGGTTCATTATCCTTTTTGAAGGAAATAAAAAATGATTTTAAAAAACCTGTAATACAGAATGATTTTATTATTTCTAATTATCAAATTTATGAGGCCTACTTAAGTGGCGTAGATACTATCATTCTGATTGCTGAAATATTAAATTTGATGCAATTAAAAGATTTTTATTTATTAGGAAAAAAATTAGGTATGAATGTAATAATCAAAATTCATAATGAAAAATCAATTACAAAAGTCAATCAAATTAATCCTGAAATTGTTTTAGTTAGTTCACGAAATTTAGACACTATGAAAGTCAGTGTTGATAGATTAGACGGAATATTATCATTATTGCCTGAAAATTCAATTAAAATTGCAGAAGGAGGCATAAAAGATAAATATACTTTCAATAAAGTTAAAGAATTAAAATATGATGCTTTAATTTTAGGGTCAATCTTTTTAAAACAAGAAAATCCTATTAATTTTGTAGAAAATTTGATTAAAGAATAGTTTTCATGAAAAAAAATATTCCTTGGACCATTGATAGTTGGAAAAATTGCTCAATAAAGCACATTCCGAAATATTCGGATTTAAAATTATTGAACGAAACCACAGATAAATTAAAAAATTTTCCTCCATTAGTATTTGCTGGTGAAGTTAGAATTTTAAAAGAAAAACTAGCAAAGATAAATCAAGGAGAAGGATTTTTGCTACAATGTGGTGATTGTGCTGAAAGTTTTGACGAATTTAATGCAAATAATATAAGGGATACATTTAGAGTAATACTTCAAATGTCTATTATTTTAGCTGCAGGTATTCAACAACCTATAACTAAAGTTGGAAGAATGGCAGGTCAGTTTGCTAAACCAAGAACAAATTCTAAAGAAGTTAAAAACGGTATTGAATTACCAAGTTATTTTGGTGATAGTATAAATGATATAAGTTTTGAACTTAATAAAAGATTACCTAATCCAAAAAGAATGTTAAAAGCATATTCGCAATCAGCATCAACGCTAAATTTATTGAGAGCATTTTCAGACGGTGGATATGGTGATTTAAATAGAGTGCAATCTTGGAATATGAGTTTTGTTAAAAAGGACAAACAAGTTGAAAGATATAAATATTTAGCAGATAGCATACAAGAAAATTTAAATTTCATGAAAGCTTTTGACATTACTTCAAAAAATACTCCCCAATTGAGTAAAGTAGATTTTTATACAAGTCATGAAGCTTTATTATTACCTTATGAGGAAGCCTTGACCAGACAAGATTCAATTACGAATGATATATATGATACATCTGCTCATTTGCTATGGATTGGTGATAGAACTAGGTTTGTTAATAGTGCCCATGTAGAATTTTGTCGAGGAATAAGAAACCCACTAGGAATAAAATGTGGACCTTCACTTAAACCTAAAGAATTAGTTGAGATTATTAAAATTTTAAATCCTAAAAATGAGCTAGGAAAAATAATATTGATTACTCGATATGGTCATGATAAGGTAGATAAGTTTTTACCATTATTAATCAAAGAAGTTAATAAAAATGGTTTTAATGTGATTTGGTCTTGTGATCCTATGCACGGCAATACTATTAAAAGTAATCTAGGTATAAAAACACGACCATTTGAAAAAATTTTAGAAGAAGTTAAAAAAACTATACAAATTCATGAATCTGAGGAAAACAGACTCGGCGGTATTCATTTAGAAATGACGGGACAAAATGTCACTGAATGTATTGGTGGATCCAATGAAGTGTTAGAATCTCAATTGACTGATCGTTATAGAACTCATTGTGATCCAAGATTAAATGCTAATCAATCATTAGAACTAGCATTTTTAATAGCTGATGAGCTTAAAAAAATTAAATAATGAGAAATAAAAAATGAAATTTTTTGGAGATAAGTCCATTTCCCATAGAGCACTTATACTATCTTCGCTGTGCAATGGTACCTCAATAATTAAAAATATATCAAAAGCAGTTGATGTAAATTCAACGATGGATTGTTTAGAGCTATGTGGGATTCAAATCATAAGGGAAAAAAATATTAAATTAATAGGATCTAAATTACAAAATCCTTTACAAATATTAAATTGTGGTAATTCAGGTACAACTGCAAGGTTGTTGATAGGGTTTTTAGCAGGACAAAAAATATCAGCTACATTCATAGGAGATTCTTCTTTATCATCAAGACCAATGTCAAGAATTTCTGTTCCAATTGGTTTAATGGGATCTGAAATAAGTACTAATAAAGGTTTATTGCCAATATCAATAAAAACACAATTTTTGTGTGGAATTGATTATACTCCCAAAATTGCTAGTGCACAAATTAAGTCAAGTATTTTATTAGCAGGTTTAGGTGCTGGTGGCGTAACAAAATTATCAGAAAAATATTTGACAAGAAATCATACAGAAATAATGATGAAAAATATGGGAATTGATATAAATATAATTGATAGTCAAATTAAACTAAAACAAATAAAACACAAACTAAATCCAATGGATATTTATATTCCAGGTGATCCATCAACAGCATCTTTTTTCGCAGCAGCAGCACTTTTGATAAATAAAGAAATTATTTTAGAAAAGATTTTATTAAATGAAACTAGGACTGGTTTTTTTAAAATTATTGAGCAAATGGGAGCAAAAATAGAATATATTAACGTAGTAACATCGTTTGGTGAAAAAATGGGTGATATCAGAGTAATACCAAATCAGTTACATTCAATTATAATTGATAAAAAAATAATTCCTTCTATAATTGACGAAATACCAATTATAGCTATTTTAGCTTCACAGGCAAATGGCCAAACTAAATTAACTGGAGGAATAGAATTACGCTACAAAGAATCTGATAGAATCAGTGCAATATGTTCAAATCTAAATAATATGGGAGTAAAAATAGATGAATTAAATGATGGCTTTATTATTCATGGAAAATCGGAACTTAATGGAACAAAAATTAAAACATATAAAGATCATAGAATTGCAATGGCTTTTAGTATTGCAGGACTTATTACAAATGGTAAAACTCATTTAGATGACGAAAAATGTATTGAATTTTCTTGCCCTGAATTTTTTACTTTATTAAAAGAATTAATTAATTGAAAAGATTTATTGTATTAGGTAATCCTATAGAACAAAGTTTAAGTCCTTTTTTACATAA
>CEOW01048428.1_pt1 | contig 10184 bp, 8 predicted proteins | sample 530621 | NCBI WGS metagenome assembly CEOW01 (sample SAMEA2620734, study PRJEB7988) | marine metagenome | isolation source: saline water (ENVO:00002010), including | reverse complement strand
GGACAAGTTACTTGTTGGGATGGATCTTGTGCTGATTCATTTGATGAATGTCCAGAAGAGGGTACTTGTCCAGATGGACAAATAATTGATTGTGTGGACACAACTGAGTGCTGGCCTGCAGACTGGGTTGGAGATGGCTTCGGTGATTGTGAAGATGAACAATATGGAGCCAATTTAACCTGTTATGACTGTGATGGTGGTGACTGTCCTGCAACTGATCCTGGATGTAATGATGATGGTGGTGGAGGTGGAGATAATCCTCCTAGCAGTTATAATGTATATAGAGATGGATTGAGTATTGGTTCCGTTAATGGTTCAACAACCTCATATACAGATTCCAATGTTGAAGCGGGTGTAGAATACTGTTATACTGTAACAGCTGTTTATGCAGATGGTGAATCTACTGAATCTAATTCATCATGCGCTACTGCTGAAAGCTCAGTTGTATTAGGTGATGTTAATTTTGATGGCTTAATCAATGTATTAGATATTGTAGTTATTGTTAATCATATATTAGGATCAGAGTTATTAACTGGAACAGCTGCTGAAGCTGCTGACTTTAATCAGGATGATCAAGTAAATGTACTAGATGTAGTACAGATGGTTAATGTCATTTTAGGTAGTGGACGTGCTGATTTAAATATAATTGACAATGTAAAGTTGACTGTAAAATCTGATCATCTATTCATTGCTGAAAATGGTGTTGCAGGTATACAGTTAAACGTATCTGGTAATTTCAATAACTTAAAAAGTGATTCTTATGAATTGTTCTCAGACAATGGAAAGATTGTAGTCATTTCACTTGATGGGAGAGATATTGCTGATAATGTTTTTTCATTTGATGGTGAATTAGTTATTGATGATTATATTGTTTCAAATTGGAATGGTGAATCAGTTAATGCATCAGTAATATCGCAACCTAATGCGTTTACTATGCATCCTGCATATCCTAATCCATTTAACCCAACTACTACTATTGTTTATGAAATTAATTCAAATGATGTAGTAAATATTTCAGTGTATGACGTTTTGGGTCGTAATATGGAAACACTTGTAAATAACACAAAAACATTGGGATCACATAGTGTCATTTGGAATGCTTCAAATTATTCAAGTGGTATTTACTATGTTAAAATGGTTTCTGGAGATGTTTCTCAAATGCAAAAGATTGTGTTGATGAAATAAATTTAGATCATTTATTTTGTGATTTAGGGCCCCATATATTTTATGGGGCTCTTTTTTTTATGTATTAAAATATGTAAATTTTTTTATATGAATTTTAAAATTATTTTACTTTCACTATTTTGTTTCGTTTTTTCTAATCCGGTCAATTATAATTTATCACTGGTTTCAATCACTATGTATGAAAATGATAATAATAACTTTGGAATTTCAGATGTGTGGGGTTATACTGATGAAACTGGTGTAGAGTATGCTATTTTTGGATATCAATATGGCTCAATCATTTTAGATGTATCAACAAATCCTAATAATCCAATTGAAGTATTTAATTTATTAGGACCTTCAAATAGTGATTATTATTATCACAGAGATTATAAGGTCTATGGTGACTTTCTTTATATAGTAAATGAAATGACAGGAAGTGACGTAGGAATGCAAGTAGTAGATTTATCTCCGCTACCTTATAATAATCCAAATTATGTAACAACATATCAAAATATTAATCAATCTCATAATTTATGGATTGATAATAATGGTCTTGCATTTATTGAACACGTTGGAGGTGATAATATTCATATTGTAAATTTATCAAATCCTTCAAATCCTGTTTATGAAAATACTTTTGGGAATTTAGGTAGTGGGTGTCACGATATATTTACTCAAAATAACTTAGCTTATGTTTCTGAAGGTTGGAATAGTTCTTTTTCTATATATGATATTTCAAATTTAGACAATATTAATCTTATTACTTCGATTTTTCCTCAAGCAGGTGGATATGCTCACAATGCTTGGGTTACAACAAATGATGATATTTTAGTGACAACTGAAGAAACTGTTGGTAAAACAATAAAAGTATGGGATATATCTGATTTGCAAAATATTGAATTAAAAGGTGAATATCTTGGAGAAAATATGCTAGCTCACAATGTACATATTAAAGAAAACCTAGTTTATATTTCTCACTATACAACTGGAATAAAAATAATAGATATATATAATCCGAACGATCCAATTGAAGTTGCAGCATATGATACCTACATTAATAATAATAATAGCACATTTCATGGATGTTGGGGAGTATATCCCTTTACTCATAATAACTATATTTATGCATCTGATATGCAATATGGTTTATTTGTTTTTGAATTTGATAATATTAATGCTGGTTGGTTGAATATAAATGTTTTAACAGAAAATAACAGTTCTGAAGGATATTTAAAATCTCATTTGAATGATAAAATTTTTTATATGCAAAATCAAAATTTCTACTTCGGCTTCCCATCAGGTTTACAAGTATTTGATTACATAATAGATGATATTGTTATTCAAACAGTAGAATTTGATATTCAGGAACATGTTGTTAATGAATTCATTTTATCACTTCCACAAAACTACCAGTTGGGTGATATTAATTTTGATGGTGCTGTTAGTATACTAGACATTATCATGTTAATAAATGCTGTTTTAGGAAATGAATTAAATCAATTAGAGTTTGATGCAGCTGATATAAATCAAGATTTTATATTAAATGTTCTTGATATCATTGAAATGGTAAACATAATATTGAACAACTAATATGAATGATATAAACATCAAAAAAATTAATGATTTCATTGATAGACAAGTAATGTTATCTAATGAATTAAAATTAAAAAATAGTTACAATACTTTTAATGATGACCAAGTTCCAAAATCAAAAAATAACATTTTAAAAATTTTTTTAAATAAAATAGAATCAAATGATTTAATAAAATATGCCATTTTATCATTTATTATGTTATTGTTTTCAACGATTTTATTATCAATTGTTGAATGGAATACATTTTCATCATCTGCATCTGATCATCTTGGTAAAGATAAACCTACTTACTTCGATACTTTTTTTAATACATTTTGGTGGTCAGTTGTTACATTTACAACCGTAGGATATGGAGATGTGAGTCCAGTTACTCATATTGGCAAAATTATTTCTATAATTATAATGTTATTAAATTTTGGTATTGTAACTATGCTTGGAGGTGCCGTTGCATCTGTTTTAGTAACAGAAAAATTAAAAGGGGATTTTGTATTGGATAAAAATAAGTTTAAAAATCATATTATTATAGCTGGATGGAACAAGTATATAGAGCCAATGCTCAAAATAATAAATAATCATAATCATTTAACAAATATCATTTTAATTAATGAAGAAAAAAATGATTTAGTTGAACAATCAACATTATTATTCAAAAATTTAGATATTATTCATTTGAAAGCTAATCCATCTAATGATACAATTTTAAACAAATCAAATATTAAAAATTGTTCAGTTTTTATGATAATTCCTGACACTTCTGGTTTATTGCCAAATCAAAAAGCTGATGAAAATAAAACTGTTTTAACAGCATTAACTGCAAAATCAATTTCAGAAGAAATAAGAGTTATAGCCCATATTTTAAATCAAGATTATGAATCTCATTTACAAAGAGCCAATGTAAATGAAATAGTTCATATTGATTCACACATTCCTCATTTTTTAGCAAAACATATAACTGATCCAGGTGCTCCTCAATTATATAATGAACTTTTGCATAAAGAAAATGGTAAAAATGGTATCCATGTTATAGAAATTCCAGAGGAATTAATTCAACTAACGCACGAACAGATAACGGCATATTTTAAATTAAAACAAAATTGTATTTTATTAGGATATGCAATCAATAAAGCTGGATTTAGCATTGTTGATCAAATGGGTGATAGTGGTAGTGAAATTATTAGAAAAATGATAACTGAACAAATAGATAATGCAGGTATAAAATTATCCATTGATGAAAACATTGTTGTTAAAATAAATCCAGAAAACACTTATCGCGTTAACAATAAGCATAAAGCAATTATATTAAGGTAAAATATGAAACTTTCTAAAAATGATATTAAAAAAATTAATATTTTTAATTCCCTTTCAGATAATATTTGTGAAGAAATAAGCAATAAAATTAAACTCAAAGAATGCAAGCCTAACAATAAACTATTTTCTGAAGGTGAAACTGGCAGTAGTATGATTTTAGTTTTTCAAGGTCAAATAGAAATTTCAAAAAATATGGCTGTAAAATCTTCAGATGGTTTTCTTGTTACTCAAAAACCAATTATACGATTTGAAACAACAGATCCACCTCCAGATTCTGATCCCATTACAGAATCGACTGTTAAAATTTCTAAAAATTCCGCTTTTGGAATAGGTGAGTTTTCATTAGTTTTGGACAATGCAATTCGAACTGCAAATGTGTACTCTACAACAAATTTAGTTTATGGTATTTTAAAATTATCTGATTTTACAGATATAGTAAAAAAATATCCTGAGATTGGTGGTAAAATTTATTTTGAAGTAGCAAAATCAGCTGTTCAGAATTTAGCAATAGCAACACAAGATATCTCTAATTTAACACAAGCCTTTTTCTATGTTTTGAATAGGTAAATTTCATAATTGAAATTTATTTTTTATTAATGTAATTTTAAGTATGTTTTATAAGATAATTTTACTATTTCTGTTTAATTTAACATTTTCTAATGATAGATCTATTATTTTTAATGCACCTCCATCTACATTAGTTAGTGGATTTGATTTATATAATAATGAAAATATTTCTAATTCTGTAGCCGACAGATTTTATATAAATAATGATTACATTCTTGAAGGATTCAGCTTGTGGATGAAATCTGATATTAATTCTACTATTACTGTAAAATTATTTTCAGATAATTTCAATTCACCTGGCGATCTAATTTATGAGTGGCCATTGAATTTAGCTGCCTCAGATTTTTTTGCAGAAATATATACTCCCACAGTTTCTTTTTGTATCAATCTTACTTCAAATTCTTATTACTGGTTGTCAGTTGAAACACCAGATTCGGTTGCTAATATAAGCTGGCAGCATTCGATATTAAATAGTTATTATTCTACAAGTGATAATGGTATTGATTGGAGCGAAAGTATTTATGGTCCTGTAGGTGCAACATCCATAAGAGGTGAACAAATTTTTACATTTTCTCAAGGGTATCCTGATGGCGATATAAACTTCGATTTTTACACAGATGTTCTAGATGTAGTTATAGGTGTGGGTTTTGTTCTTGGTAATGAACAGCTAGACACTGATCAAATTTTAGCTCTTGATTTAAATTTCGATTCCTATATTGACATATTAGATATTGTTTTATTAGTTGAACTTGTTTTAGAAGATCCAACAATGATGCCTGATTTTTCATTGGAAGATATAAATCCTAATTCTGAAAATTTTGGCCAAAATATTGGTCCATCTTTTTACAATGGTGTAGTGAGTGGATATTACTTTGGAAAAGCTGGCTGAAGTACTTGTAGACACCGGTTCGGTATCTTAAACGATTTACAACAAGAGCTAGTCCTAGAAGGATATGACGATATAAAAATTATGGGTATCAACGCTAAACAATATGATGATAATAGTAATACTTGTATGTTGTGCGATTGTGAAGGTGGCTTATGTGTTGAAGATAGAGTTCTTCCTTGGACCCAAGATACATATGATTCTTTGTATGTTGATTTTGACAATGAGGCTGCTTGCGAGGATAATCAATCTGTTGATGGAGATAATCTTATATGGCATAATAATGATGAATATTGTTTTGATCCGTACGTATGGGGTTTATGGGATACAATAATCAGAGACTTTTTTATTCTTGATAAGCAGGGAAGGCTTGTGGCTAAAATTAATTTAACATATAATAACCCTGATCCATCAGAAAATTGTGGAAACAATTATCAAATTATAAAAGATTTGTTAATCCAATCACGTTAATCAGTTGATTCTAGATTTTTTAAGAACAATGATATTATCAATTGTCTCTTTTTTTAAACGAGATCCTGTACTAGTTTCGGAAGTTGTTGCTTGTGATAGAATGAATATTTGTAAAACTTGTGTTTATTTAAAAGGAAGTAATATTATTAATTATAAATGCAAGCTATGTAAATGTTACTTAAATTATAAAACAAAATTTTCAGCATCAGAATGCCCTGCGGGGTATTGGAAAAAATAAAAAAATATAAATTAATTACACGTATTTTTTATTTTATTTCCCTGAAGAATTCGTTTGATGTTAATGTTATTTTCTTCGATTAAATTGCAAACTTCATTAGGAATATCTCCCGATAAATTATTTGAATATAGACCTAAATACTTTAACTTTTTTAGATTAGCTATTTCTTTTGGAATTTCTCCCTTTAGTAAGTTGAAACCAAGTTCAATGGAATTCAAATTTGTTAATTTACCAATATCTACAGGAATTTGTCCTTTTAAATCAGATGAGAATTTACTTACTGATTTTGTTTCATTAATATTATAACAATCTTCCCATAATTGTATATGCTCATAGCAACTACCACCACAATCATAACCTGGCCCATTGCACACATTACAATCATCTAATTTACCAATGCAATCATCTATATCATCACATATGTTATCATTGTCAGAATCAATTCCACTTCCACCACATTCTCCACATTCATCTAAAATTAAAGTTCCACCACAGGTTTTATTGCAATCATATATACCATTTGTGTTTACTTTTAAAAGATTTGATAAACTTTGATTTCCATTTTTGTCAGTAGCTTCAACAAGTATAGTATGATCACCATTTTCAAAAGAACAAACGTCCCACTCATATTCATAGGGAAGTTTTTTATCTGAAAATACTAATGTTCCATCAATGTAAAAGTCTACTTTTTTAATACCATAATCATCAACTGCTTTAACTTTTATTGAGGTTGTTTCATTTAATTTTTGAAAATTGATTGGTTTTGTAATAGTAATATTGGGTGGTGAATTATCTATAATTGGGAATTGAGCAGTGATTGCAAAAGATATTTTTACATTTATAGTATCATCTGAATAAAAGTATAATTCATCACCTTTAGAGAACGTAAAAGAGTTAGAACCATAATTTGCAAAATAAAAATATCCATTATCATACAGACGAATACTTGGTCCTTCACTTTTATAATTAATTTTATTTATAGTAGATTTTATATCTAATCTTATAAATGTATCGCCATTTAAATTATCAGATTCTACATCAACAATATTTATTGATCCATTGTCTATGTCTATGTTAAATAAATCATTAACTAATATTACATCTTTATTAATAATTATATTAGTTTCAAAAAGTTTTGTTTGTAGATTAGTTTGGGAAAACAAGTTTGCTATCAAAATGATTAATGTAATTTTTTTCATTTAGTTATTCCAATTCATTTTTCAATAAGATTTGTTTTTATTTAATTTAAATTTATAATTATAATCTAATTTATGTATTTTGAGATATATTTAACCTAGTAGAAATTATTTTTAAATTTTCTTGAATTAATTATTTAAATAAGTCAGGATAAATTATAAAATTTAATTTTTCTTTTTCTAAATATAACCAATTTTTTGTTTCAAAACTAATTGATACTGTTGAACAAGTTGGAAATATATTAATACTTTGTTTACAAAAATATTTTGTTAAATCAAATAATGAGGGGTTGTGACCAAATATCATTAATGAGTTTATGGAATTATCAATATTTTTTATAGTTTCTAACAAATTATTGTAATTTGTATTGTAAATATTATCATCTATTTTGATATTTTTTGAATATTTAATTTTCTTAGAGATTATTTTACAAGTATGTAAAGCTCTTTTGGCTCCACTAGATATTATTAAATCCGGATTTAATTTTTTAATTAAGATTTGGTTTGCTATGATGTTTGATTCTTCAATTCCTTTATCAGTTAAGTCTCTATTGAAATCGTCATTGAAGTAACCATATTCAGCTTTTGCATGTCTTATTAATATTAAATGTTTCATACCTTATTTAAATTTTGAAAAAAAACTATTAAGTTTTAATTTTAAAGAACCTGTAATAATTTTAATTTTTTTTGATAAAAATTTAAAAATCTCAAATTCAACCACAGCAGAAAAAAAATAAAACAAAAACTTAGAAAAGTTGTCTTCTATAATCATAATAACAAATTGTAGCGAAAGTAAAAAAATGAAACCTTTTTGACAAAATAAACTTTTAATATATGATCTGATGTAATTGATTTAGTTATCTTTTACAACTCTAAAGCCAGAAGACCATGAGGGTTCACCGTTAGTATATTTAATATGCCATTTTAATCTTGAATTTCTGTAAGCACAGTCCCATCCACCACCAGTAGTAAATCTAATGTCATCATTGTATGTTACCTGATCGTTTATCCATTCGTTAGCATTTCCTATTAAATCATATACACCAAATTGACTTGAATTATCTATTAAGTTATTATCAACATTATAGAATCCTACTGGTGTTGTACCATCATCCCATAGATAACTAAAATCTTCTGGAACATTAAAATGACTATTGAGCAGATTGAATGCAAGATACATTGTATTATAAGGTACACCTGTAATTGGCCATCCTGAATTAGAATTGGCTCTAGATGATCTAATAATTTCTGAATAGTAAGGTAACCTTAAATTATAAAATTTTGCAAAGTCATTGGCTCCATACCAACTTACATTAACAACTGGGTGATCTAGATATAATTCATTTTCTATAAAAAATTCTGATTGATTATATGTTATAATTCCAAAATTATAACTTTTTAACATATAGTCATATGGGTTTCCTAATATGAAAAAAGATTTTTCAATGTATTGACCTTGAAAATAGTAATATCCATTTACACACATATCTCCTATATTGTCTATACAATCATCTACCCAGATATTGTTAACAGTTATTGCTTGGTTTAAATAAATTAAATATTGTTGATTAGTAATTTCATATTTTCCAATTTCAAAATCATAATCAATTGTTTCAATGTTATTTGTTAAAGGATTACTGATTTGTCCATTAGGTATATTAATAAATTCAATATTCATTCCATAGAGTATCAATTGTATTAATTGTACTACATCAATTATATTTATTAAATCATCTCCATTTAAATCACAACTAGTTTCTTGTTCATTCAAAATTGAATTTACCACTAATACAATATCAATAATATCTTGAGATTCATCATTATTAATATCACATTGATTTGAAAATGAAAATGAAAAAATTAAAATTAGATAAAGAAAATATTTCATTTTAAAATAATCCTAAAGGTTCAAAACTTCCATTAAAAGTAGTATTAGCAATATTTTGTGAGTGACCAAACCATTCAGTAATTAAACTTGTAAAAATTTGTCTGTAATCTATGGTATGGTGCAAATTTTGATTATTATCAAAAGACGATAGATTTGGATTACCACCTATTATAGAACTATTTATATTATTGCCAACTAAGAAATGAGGAGCGGATGTTCCATGGTCAGTACCAAATGCTCCATTTTCAAATGGTCTTCTCCCAAATTCTGAAGTTGTCATAACTACAATATTTTCGTGTAATCCCTGATTATGTAAATCGGTTATAAAAGAAGATATTGATGATGATAGATTATTCATTAAAATATCATGTCTATATAATTGATTATCATGCGTATCATATCCACCTTGATGAACTAAATAAAAGGGTGAATAAAGTCCTCCTGATATAAGCTTTGCAATGATTTTAAGATCTCTTGCAGGTGATGTGTTAGCATAGTTTACTGTATTTTGTCCATTTAAAGAAGCTGATTGAATGACATCAGCATAATTGAAAGATAAAGTACTAATTTGTCTTATAAATTCGACTTCTTGTTTACCATAAGTATTTAAATCATTTTCACCATTTGAGAGATCATCATATGTTTCATTAACAAGTTGATAAAAAGTTTCAGGATCATCTACAAGCACTCCTGTCATTCCATTATTACCGGTTAATTGCAGCGTATTTGAGTTCCCTATTTGAAATGCAGAAGGATACTGTGGCGGATTTGTATGTATATCTTGAACAACTTGTTCTATATATCTTGCTACCCAACCAGTAGTAACTACTTCGTTACTATTTGAACCACTTCTCCAAATGTCAGTGGAT
>CEOW01269296.1_pt1 | contig 10187 bp, 8 predicted proteins | sample 530621 | NCBI WGS metagenome assembly CEOW01 (sample SAMEA2620734, study PRJEB7988) | marine metagenome | isolation source: saline water (ENVO:00002010), including | reverse complement strand
AAGTGCGTTGCAATAGAATAAACATTAAGGAAAGTAGGTCATTATGGCAATAAGTGTATCAGATACAAGCCCAAGAGTAGAGTATACTGTTGGCACATCATCACAAACTGTATTCTCAGTACCGTTTGCTACTGAACAAGCTGCGGATATTAAGGTTTTTGTGAATGATGTAGAGGCTACACAAGTAGCTTCTTTATCAGGACAGACAGGAACAGCATATATATTAAATAATGTAGGTACTGCTAATTCTACTACTGTTGAATTTGCCACAGCACAAAGTAATGTGACCGTTGACATAATCAGAGATACAGCTATATCAAGAACAAGTGACTACAACACAGGAGGGTATTTCGATATTGAGGACCTCAATGTTGAATTATCAAGGGTAACAAGAAACTTACAAGACTTGGAGTTAAAAGTTGATCAATCTATTTCAGCACCTATACAAGAGGGTACGCCAGGAGATTTACCTACTGCGACTTCAAGGGCTGGAAAGCTCTTGGCTTTTGACTCATCTGGTAATGTCACCACTAAAACATCTGCTATTACTGAGTATCTTGGAGCTTTTTCAACTGATTTAACTAACAGGCCAGACGGTACTGCATTACAAACTGGTGATTTATATTACAATACAACCGCTTTAGAAACACGAATATGGACAGGCACAGCATGGGATTTGGTATTTGGTAGGGTTCAACCTATATCAACAACATATACTTCTTCTGGTCAAACAACACTAACTCTATCAGCAAGACCTAGTAGTGTCTTGTCCATATTAGTTATTATTGATGGTGTATTACAGAATGTTAATAACTATGAATTATCTGATAATGTTATTACATTTACAACTGCTCCTCCTGTAGGCGCTTCTATTGAAATAAGAGATTTTTCCTCAACAGTATCATCTGGTTCAGGAACTATTATTGATTTATCTGGTACAGAAATAACTCAAGCTAATATAGATTTAGATAAACTACTTGCTGACTTAGCTGCTGCAACAGTTAGAATCGATACATCACAGTTATCTACATCACTACAAGATCAAATATCTAATATTACTACAGTAGATGGCAGAGTCTTGGTTCTTGAAAACATTATTACACAAAATGGTGTGCAACTTATTACAGATCAAGGAACTAAAATAACTGCGCTAGAAACATTAACATCATCATTAGACAATACTGTTAATGGTTCTGCATCTACATCATTAACATCAAGAGTAGCTGCTTTAGAATTATTACAAGTGCAAGGTACTGGTAGTATAACATTAGATTTAAATAGAATTACCAATCTTGAATCACAAGTATTTGAAGCAGATGGAACTACAAGAAGATTAGCTACACTTAATGAATACAACTCATTAAATGCTACTGTAAGTACACTTAATGGTACTACAACATCTCATGCTACACGGTTAAATAGTTTAGAATCCATTGTAACTGGTGGTACTGGTAACAGAGTACTTGCTACAATATCAGAATTAAATGCTGTAAGCACAACTGCTGCATCTGCAAACTCTACAGCACAAGCCCAAGCTGCAACAGTTACACAGTTAAGCACAACAGTAGGCAATAACACAACATCAGTATCTACTAACACTCAAAGTATTAATGGAATACAAGGCAAGTACTCTGTTAAAATTATGACTAATGGTTATATTGGTGGCTTTGGATTAATTTCAAGTGCTAATGAAGTAGGTGGATCAACTACATCTTTTGCTATTAATGCTCAAAAGTTTTATATGGTTGATAGAAATGGTAGTGCTAGTCCTAATACAGTATTTGAGGTTGTTGGTGGACAGTTTAATATTCGTGATGCTGTTATTGATTCATTACAAGCTAATAAAATTAGAGGAGATGTTAATAAAAGCCAAGTAGTAGAAACATCTGGTTCATCATCTTTAACATCCTCTTATGTATTAAAACTTACTTGTGATTTACCAGCACCAGATAATGTAGGATCAACATCAGAGGGCCATGCTGCTATGGCTTTTGCTAGTTTATATTTCAGCAGTACATCTGATGGTATATATGGAAAGTTAACTGCATGTACATTAACAGGAAGCACAGAGGGTACTGAGTATGTATTACATGATATATATGAAGATTGGTATGTATCTAATATGCACCTTAACGCTAGAATACCATCACAAATATCTGCAACAGGAAAGACAACAAGTGCAATTAGATTTAAACTATATGCTAAACATGATGGAACTTCCTGTAGTTTAACTAAAGCTAACATACTTGCTTGGGGATTAAGATAATGCCAAAATTTACAGAAGAACAAATAAAAGAAAGAGAAGAAAAAGTAGCACAGGAAATGGAACAAGCAGAAAAAGAAACTGCTGCTCAAGATGAAGCCTATGCTCAGCTACTATTAGACCAACAAGCAAGGTCTGATTCTGAATCTGATGGTTACTATATACAAGTACTAGGTGATAACGAGTATGGAACACAAATGGGTCCAGATAAAATAGATGATTCTTATGAATTAATTATTCCTTTTGTTGGACAAGTAAGTAAAGGTTATGAATTATATGTAGCAAGGAATGATGCTGGTGTTCTTGAACAAAGAATAAGAGAAGAAGATTTAGATTATTCTGGTAAAAGAAGAAATGAATACCCTAAACTAGCAGAACAATTAGATATGATATATCACGACATAGACGCATGGAGAGAAACTATAAAAGAAATAAAAGAAAGGAATCCTAAAGGAGAATAACAATGGCTATAACTACAGTACATGGAAGAATGATAACAGACGGTTCAGTAGGAACTGTTGATTTAGATGGTAGTAGTGTTACAACTGGTTTTAGCGGAGTATCTAAAACTGATAATGGTGATGGTACTCTTGATATTGTATTTACTGCTGTAGGTGGTCAGACATATACTATTGTAACTCCTGATTTAACTGGACCAGCTGGACCTACTGGTTCTGCTGGAGCAACTGGAAGTGCTGGAGCAACTGGAGCGCAAGGACCAGCTGGACCTACTGGTCCTACTGGACCAGCTGGTACATCTGGTATTACTGTTACAGGATTTTCTTCTACATCTAATAACGATTACACAGAAACCATTACTTTAACTTTCTCTGATAATAGTACGCATAGCTTTACATCACAAAATTTAAGAGGTGCTACTGGAGCTACTGGTGCAACTGGACCTCAGGGTGCAACAGGAAACACAGGACCTACAGGACCAACTGGACCTACAGGAAATACTGGGCCTCAAGGTGCAACTGGTAATACTGGAGCTACTGGTACACATATTACAGGAATTAGCTTAACTGATAATGGAAATGGAACTTATGACATAGTACATAGTATGTCTGCTGGTTCTAATATTACAGTAACAAGTCCTGACTTAACTGGACCTACTGGAGCTACTGGTCCACAAGGTGCAACAGGAAATACTGGACCTCAAGGTATTCAAGGTATTCAAGGTGCTACTGGAGCTACTGGAGCTACTGGTCCTCAAGGACCAGCTGGACCAATGGCAAATATTGTAGAAGATACATCTCCACAATTAGGTGGTGACCTAGATTTAAATGGTCATCAAATTTTAAACCTACCAGCTAATGGTGGAGTAGAAACATTTGTAGCTGATGGCGGTATTACAGCTGGTAAGGTTGTTGAAATGACAGCTGCTGGTAAAGCTAAAGAAGTTACCGTAACAAATACACAAGATGCTAACCCAACTACTGGAACTCCTACAATATTAGATGGAGGAAGATTAAGTGATAAACAGTATGTAGGGGTACATTATGATGAAACAAATGATGTTTATTTAATAGCTGCATCAAATGGTTCAATTAACGAACTGTATGCTGGAACTTGGTCTAATGGTACAATTACATGGGGTACTGGAGTAACTATTGATGGTGGTGGTGTCGATGATGTTATTCATATATCTAGCGGTAGAGGTTATGTTTTTACAACATGCAGAGATCAAAGCAATTATGGTAAATTTAAAGTATATAGTGTAAGCGGAACAACTTTAACACAAGTAGGAAGTGAAGTAGACTTTGCTCCAGCTGGTTCAACTCCATTAGATTATAAAATGGTGTATGATACTGTTAATAATTATGTGTTAATTGCTTATTCTGCTAATGACAATCAAAACTATACATGGTGTAGACCGATATATATAGCATCAGATGGTGCTACAACATTAGGTGCAAAGTCAGCTATATATTCTAATACAACTACAGCTTCAAATTATGAAACAGATTTTGTCTGGGATTCAAATGCCCAAAGAGCTGTATACTTTACTAAAAGAAATCATCTTGGTCAGGCTTATGGATCAGCTTATGTAATACAATCAACAGGATCATCAAGTAATCCAACCGTTAATATTGGAACAAGAGCATATATTACTGGGGGTGAGGTAGATCATACAGAGGAAATTTCTGCTACTTATGATTCAGACAATCAAAAGGTTGTTGTTACTTACTATAATGATACACAACAAAAACAAGAAGCAAGAATAGGTACAGTAACAGGAGGATCAACTAATACTATATCCTTCTCAAGTGCAACAGATGTCATTAATCTATCGAGTGCTGCTGGTGAAAACTCATCACTTGTTTACAATTCTGATGCTAATGAATTTTTATTTATATATAGAGATGCAGATGATAATGACTACACTAAATATAAAACAATAACAAGTAATGGATCAGCTCTTACTGTAGGTTCTGGTGGTACAATTCTAACAGGCGATGGTAGAATAGGACCAAGATCATCAGTATATAAAGCTGGTAAAGGTGTATTGGTAGCAATAAGAGATACCTCTGATAGCAGTCAGATTAAGACCTGGACTTATTACTATGGTTTCTCATCTTCTCATAACTTAAATATAGATACATACTTAGGGCTATCAAGTGAAACTGTATCAGATGGAGCTAATGTAGATATTAATATTATCGGTGGTGTTAATGATAATCAGACTGGCCTTACAATTAATACAGACTATTACGCTACTACAGCTGGTGGTCTAACTACTACTAAAGATGATAACTCTGTGTTTGTAGGTACAGCTATAAGTGCAACAAAAATTTTCTTACACACTAAAGCTAAGCTACCACAAGTAGATGGCTCTAACTTAGTTAACTTACCAGCATCTACTATTGCTGATGTAACTGTAACTGCTGATGGAGATGTTGCTGCTGGTAAACCAGTCATATTAACATCTACTGGTAAGGCTCAACAAATAGCAGAAACTACAGCGTTCAGTAAAACTGAGGGTTCTGTTACAAATATCAGTACTAGACTAATAGGTTGGGATTATAACCTAACTGAGAAAGCAGTTATTATTGCGTATAAAAACAATTCAAATCAAATGTGTTTAAGAGCTGCAACAGTAAGTGATAGTGATGGTAGTCTAACATGGGGTACAGAGTTTATAGCTAATAGCGGATCAACACAATATAGTGGTAACTCAGGTGGTAACCATTTAAAACTAATGTATGAAGCTAACTTGGCAAGTGCCACAGGTGGCGAGGGTTACAACGCTCAATACGGTGATCGTGAAATATATGCCTATGCTATGAGAACAGACCAGACTTATACACGCTATGGTTGTGGTTGGGTTACTCTTATTGGCAATCAAATATCTCCTATGGATGACCAACAAAGCAATACTTATGGTTCGTTCTACCAATTCTCTGGAGGTGGACAGAATGAATCTCCTGATTGGTTTGATATGTGTTGGGATAGAAACAATAGAAACTTAGTATTAACATTTAAGTCGTATACCAGTGGTCAGCATTACTGGCACATAGCATGGGCTTATCCCACAGGATATAATGCTGGTATGGGCTTTAACAGACGACAAAATGGTGGCTGGGGTTATGAACAGCAAAGAGGTAATTACAGTTCTACAGCTAAACCAGTAATGGAATATGATAAAAGCAAAAGTAAAATTTTATATTACTTTACTGACTATACTACTAATGATTTAAAGGTAGAAAGATTAGATTATATGAGTGGTTATGGAACATACGGTAGGCAGTATTCAGAAACTGTAAAATCTGCTGGTGGTATTACATACGATGTGCTGGATGTTGCTTATAATCCAGATCAACAGAAAAATGGTGTGCTTTATTACGCAAAATATGGAACTAATCAGTCTTATGTGGGTATGATTACATTAGAATGTACTCAATCTTCTGGTTCTTCATGGAGTACAGCATCCAATGATACAACATCCTTATTTACTATGGATAATTCATCAAGTTATTCTTATGTAGCAGTTCAGAATGGTTCTAATCTTCGTTATGATGAAGTAGATGATAAGTTTTATTATGGTTTTGTAGACAGAGGTGACAGCAATAAGTTTAAAGTTGCTACTATAACTGCAACATCTGGAAACTACACAGCTACAGAAACAGAACACTATACTCCAGCTAATGGATTAATGGAAAACGCATGGCCTCCTGTATATTACAAACAATCTGCTGCTAATGCTTATGGTGGTTTCCATGTTATATACAGACAAGGTACTAATGGTTACATACATTACTACTCAGGTAAAACGATAACCTCATCTAACTTAACTGGTAATACATTCTTAGGTGTATCTAATTCAGCTGCAACTGCTGGACAACCAGTCATTGTAACAATTAGCGGTGGTATTAATACATCTGTATCTGGTCTTACAATTAATGAGGAATACAAGACTGGTGTGACTGGTGTTATTGCTACTACTGGTACAATAGATTTAGGTAGAGCATTAGATACAAACAAACTATGGATGAACGCTAGTGCTTCTTCTGGTGGAGGAGGAGGAGGAGGCGGTGGCCTTACATTAGTAGCTGATGGAGCTATTACTGAGGGTGATCCTGTTTCTGTAACATCAGATGGTAAGGCAGCTAGAACATTAAAAGGTACTAATGCTAATATAACCAAGACAGCGCTTCAAACTCCAGATGGAACAAACTCAAACTCAAGTAGTTATATTGGTGAAACACATTATGGTAGACACAGTGGTAAATGGTATCAGACATGGTTAGATAACAGTAATCATCCCCATGTTGCGTGTGGTACGGATGATGGCTCTGGTAATATTACATGGGGTACTCCTTTATCTTGGGGGCAATCATCTGGTTTCCCAGCTATATGTGAAGTAAAGAATTATAATGGTGAACCAACGCTTATGTTATATCATGGGTACTCAAGTAACTTTTATTTAAGAGCTATTAAAGTAGAAGGAACAACATTAACTACAATGTATGAAAGTAATATTATTGGAAGTGCGTGGGACCCAACTGGTCAGGGTGTTACACAAGTTATTGAATGTGTAAATTCTACTACTGGTGGTAAGTCAGGACCTAGTAATGAGTACGATCAGTTTGTAACTATGTCAGATTATAACCAAGCCTGGAGTGCTGGTTATAAGCGTGTTATTGCTTGTAGCTTTACTAGCTCTGGTACTAGCGGTTATCAGTTTAATAGTCATAGTGCTTATAATAGCTTCGGTAGCTGGGGTTGGACTACTCGTACTGGTTGGTCGTATAGATGGTCAAGTGGTTTAGTCTGGAATGAAGATGACCAAGAATTTTTATGTTATGGCTTTAAAGATGGTAGTGGTCCTAGCCATATTAGAGGTAACTCTCTTTACTTTACTAATACCTCTAACAACATAGACCACAATGTTTATCAACAAGATATAACGCCAGACAGTAGTTCTACTGCTATGTCTATTATATATGATAGTGCTAAAAAAATGTATTGTGGTGTAAGAAAACACAGCAGTAATGATAAATGGCAAGCCGTTAACTTTAAAAGAAGTGGTGGCAGTTGGTCAACAAACTGGAGTGATATAACTCCTAACTCTGGTAGCTTTAGTTCTTCTTGGAGGTTGTTAACTCTTTTCTATAGTCCAGCTGCTCAAAAAACTTATATGTTTATGGGCTATCAGACTAGCAATCAAAATGAACCAATACATTTTGGTGAGTTAAACTTTATTGATGGAGGTGCTAATACTTTAGTGTCACCGAATGGTGAATGGACTAAGGGAACAACAGTTGTTAATGAGTTTGCTGTTGTGCCTAGTGAATTCTATGGTGACATTGGATTCTCAAGGACTGTAGGTGTACATCCAACAACAGGGTTAGCCTTATTAAACTGGGGGTCTAGCGCTAGTAGCTACTATGCTAAGTCTAGGTGTGTAGGATTTGGAGCGTATGATCGTAGTGGTACATTCGTAGGAGCTGCAACAAGTACTGTTGCTGATGGAGATAATGTTACCATTACTGCTATAGGTGAAACGAACACAAAACAATCAGGACTAACTGCTGGTAGTCCAGTATATGTAAGCTCATCTAATGCTACATTTACTCACACAGCTACTGGCAATACAGAAGTTGGTGTAGCTTTATCTGCTACTGATCTATATATTAAATCAAGTCATGGACATTAGGAGCTTATCATGTTGAAAAAAATAATAGTAAATAATATTGAGGACATTACATATACACCAGAAGTACCAGAAGATTTTGAAGGAGATGTTCCTGAGATTACTCTGTTCTTAAAGAATGTAGTAATAAGAGCTTATCCTAATGAATGGAACTTAGATGCTACTGAAAAAGGAACTCATGTATCAGATGAAACATCTGTTCCTTATGTTACTATAGCTGATGCTACTCCAGATACATCTACAATATATTCAGATATAGAATTACCAGATGATTATGAAGATGGTAAGTATTGCTATACTGTAGATGATGGGTTCACATTAAAACCTGATGACATTGTACCAACAGGAGAAGAAGAATGACACAAGTAATAACATTAAACAGAGAAGATGAAACTGTAACATTAACTAATAATTATACTGATGAATCAGGTAATGAAGTAGCAGAAGAATTTGATGTAGTAGATAGATATAAAGATAAATGTCCTTTTATATTTCTTGATGAAGAAGTTGTAACTCTTACAGATAATAGAATGGTAGTTAGTGGTGCTGATGGTGAAGAACTTTTAATAGTAGCTGACTTGAATTCATCTAATACTAATCATTACACAGGAGTAACTGATACACCAGAGGATTGGATAGCTAATAAATATTTTTATACAGAAGAAGATGGATGGGTTGCTGATGAAAATTTTGTTGATCCAAGAGATGAAGAATAATGGCTGGCCTATCTCCTGTTGAACAAGGTAAATTACTTAACGCTGTTAATAAACTAACAGATCAAGTTGAGGACTTGAACAAAAGATTACAGAACATGGAGATACAAGTAGCAAGAGGTAGAGGTCTATTGTTCGGAATTATTTTTGCAGCTGGTGGATTATCAGCTGGTATTACAAATTTTTTAACTAAACTTGGAGGTAACTAAATGAAAAATATATTAACAGTAGTAATTCTTTGTATGTTTACTGTAGTTGGATGTGCATCTTCACATATAAATGTGACATCTCAAGTACCAGTAGGAAAAAATATATCAATTAAGATAGAAACTACAGACAAAATAACTGATTAGCTCTCTCGCTTGAATAGAAAGCCATACAGAAAGATTTAAACTTTATGACCTTATACTATATAGACATACCTAACTTCTTTTCTACGCTCATTTATGGGATTAATTTTTCATGATTGCCCTGTTCGGATCAGCACTTGGGTTCTTTTCCAGTACAATTCCATCTGTATTAGGATTTTTTGAGAAACGCCAGGCACATCGTCAGCAGTTGGCTTTACTTGAAGCACAGTCCAAGCATCAAATTAATATTGCTAACGCTCAAGCCGACATAGCAGAGGCAGAAAATATATATAAGCATGACCAGACACTAGCTACTAACTCTGCTGGTTGGGTTACTACATTCTCAGCTACATGCAGACCAGTCATTACATATCTGTTTTTGTTTTCTTACCTTACTGCAAAATCAATTACTATATGGCAAGCATATACTAGCGGTGTAGAGCTGCATGAAAACTTACACATCATCTACTCAGATTTCGATGAGGGTATGGTATCTTGCATTATTGCTTTCTGGTTTGGTCAACGAGCTATGATGAGGAAAAAATAAATGGCGATGAAAGTATCAGACTCAAGTGTAATATCTATACCATTAAGAAATCTTGTAAGCCTTATAGCTGGTAGCTGTATAGCTGTGTATGGTTACTTTGGTTTAACTGAGAGATTAAATTTTCTTGAACATGAATTAGAATTAAAGAATAAAGATA
>CEOW01060782.1_pt1 | contig 10223 bp, 10 predicted proteins | sample 530621 | NCBI WGS metagenome assembly CEOW01 (sample SAMEA2620734, study PRJEB7988) | marine metagenome | isolation source: saline water (ENVO:00002010), including | reverse complement strand
TCAACTGATTGATCATTATGAAATGCATATCCTACATTCCAAAAATTATATCCTGATTGGTCTGATAAGCCCTGTGGATAACAAACAGCAAAACCATTTAAACTTGCAATTTCATTCATTCCTGAATAACTCATTATCCCACCGGCTGAACCACTATAACCATGTAGTACAAAAACTAAAGGCGCATTTTCTTCAATTGAGTTTGGTAAATATAGATAATATTCTCTAAGTTCACCATTATCATCAAATTCTAAAAATTGAATTATTTCATTCTCACATGAGCCTCCAACACAACCCTCAAAAGGAGCACCACCTGTAGCTAAATTTTCTCCATTAGAATTTGTTAGTGTCCAAAATACTTCAGATTGCCAATCCCCTCCACCACACGTTATTGAATTTTCAATATCTAAATTAATGCAGAATTCGTCTGTCCCAATAGAACCTGAATAAAGAGTGGTACAATCATTATTTATACAAAATTCATTTCCATTCCAACCATCTCCCCAAGAGTCCTCCATAGTTAATATTAAAAGGGAATCTTCACATTGTGAATAAATTGAACTTAAAAATAAAATACAATAAATTATATTAACGTACATTCTCATAAATTAATATACAAAATAAAAAAATCTCTATAAAAGATGCTTATGATTAAAACTTTAAATTAAAATATATCTTATTTGTTCTAAAAATAAACCAAAATGTTAATAGTTAGTTAGATCTATTAAATAAAGGTGCTATTTGATCATAAATGATATTTAATATTTCAATTTGATATGAAGTTTCACTAAACGTTTCTGAGTGAATACCAACTACTAAATCTCTTGAAGGGAAAACTGCAATAAATTGACCACCATATCCATATGCTAGGTACCCTTCGTTAGGAATCCACCACAAATATCCATAACCATCTAAATTATTAAAACCATAATATGACCAACCCGTTTGAATATAATTTGATGTTGCTTTATTTATCCATTCAGAAGAAACTATTTGGTTATTTAATGACGCAAAACCATTTTGATTATATAGCTGTCCAAGCTTTACCATATCTCTTAATGTTAGCCAAAGATTTGATGATCCATCATTTATATTATTAGATCCTTCGAGCCAAAAGGGATTTTCTATATTCAAGTAAGGGAAAAGATTATTATTTGCAAATTCAACCGGTGTTAATCCAGTGGTTTCAAAAATGATATGGGCATTTAAATGACAAGCACTATTATTGTACCAAAAATTACCTGGGTTTATGGCAGGCATTGCGATTAATTCTTCTAAATCAACATAAACCCAATCTGGGTAAATATAATAATCGTAATAACCTGAACTCATGGTTAATAAATTTTCTAATGTTATATTATCTAAATGAGAATCAGGATGATTAATTATATTATTCAAAGTATCTTCTACATTTATAGAAAATCCTTGATCAATAATTTGTCCAATTAAAGTAGCAATAAAACTTTTAGTCACTGAACGAATATTATATATTTCTGATATGAAACTTCCATTATAATAATTTTCTTGAACTATTTTACCTTTATGGATGATAATGATTCCTCTTATAGAATTTAAATTATCAATCCCAGTATTTAATATGTTGATAAGCTGATTATAGTCAAAATATGACAAATCGTTTTGTGTTTCCCAATCTTGACTTAAATCAATTATTGATGTATCATTACAATAATCTAAATTGTTTAAAATAAGGTCAATAACTTGAATGATATCTAATACATTTATAATATTATCATTATTAATATCTGCATTAGCTAAAGCATTCCCCTCTAATAAACTAAAATTCAAGGTATGATTAGAAATTAGAATTATATCCTGAATATTTATGTGGTTATCAAGATTAGCATCGCCTGAACATTCATTACCTATGCATATGTTCAGTGAGGCAAATAATAAAAATAAACGACTAATTATCTTTTTGAAAAGCATTCTAGTTTATAAAAAAATAATTTAATTTATATTATGTTTTAATTGTCTGATTAAAATCAATAGTTGGGGGTTTGACTAAATCATCAAATGAACCACCATCAATAAAATATAAAACTAAACCTGTTGCAGATATTCCTAAACTTGCAATTTTAAAAAAGGAATATGTGCTTGAATCTAAATTATTATTATCTTCCATTGGATCAACATAACCAACCTCAGAATCATCATCATCTACCTCAATTAAAATTGTTGCTATAAAACCAAAACCTCCAAGCCAAACCATTTTCTTCCCAAGCTTACCAATTTTTCCTATTTGTTTTTCTTTTTCTGATGAAATATTTTTTTCTTCAGATTGAACTAAAGTTCCATCTGCTTTTAAAAAACTAAGTTGAATTAAAAATAATAAACAAAATATTTTCATTTTACTTTTCCTATTATCAAATGAAATAATCAAAATAATTTAACAAACAAAAAAACTACCAAATGATAGAACTTTTTGATTATAAAATTTTACTTAATTGTATACACTTTTGTAGGACTAGATCGGCCTTTAAGTGTTATTTCTCCACAGTTCTCTGATCTATTATATAGATCTTTTATTAAACTAATATAGATTTTGTGACTAAAAGCTATTTCAGTATTAAATTCTTTATTAGATTGCTCTAATCTTGATGCAACATTGACAACATCTCCAATAGTACTATATTGTAACATTTCTTCACTTCCTAAATTACCTACAATAACATTACCTGCATGAATACCAATTCTCATTTTGATTGATTCAATATTATTATTTTTCCAATACCTAGAAAACTCGTTTTGATCCCAATCTTGATTTAATTCTTTCAATCCTTCTATCATTTTCAACGAACATTCTAAAGCTTTGTTTTCGTGATCTTGCACATTTTTAGGAGCACCGAATACAACCATAACTGAATCTCCTATGTAGTTTAACGGTTGACCCCCAAATTTTTTAATTTCATCATTCATTTTAGTAAAAAATTCATTTAAAAACTTTAATGCAACATCAGGTGACATATTTTCAGTTATTGTAGAATATGCCTTTAAATCAGCAAATAAAATAGTAACCCATCTATTTTCACCCTTTAATTCTCCATTATTCAAAATAATTTCTTCACTAAGTGTATCTCCAAAATAACGATTCAATGTTTTATTCATTAATTTTCTATTGTTATCAATAGTTATGGTTTTTGAGAATGTTTCTCTAGCATTAATTTCAGATTTCCTTTTATTAAAAATCAATAATGCTAATGGTGTAAAATAAATAACTATCATTAATGGAATTGTTAATTCAAAGTTTACCAATACAAATAAAGATGTTAAAAATGGTACGCCTGCAGCGATTACTGAATTTATAAAATTAAATGGAAAAAGACTTGTCCAAATAACAGAATGGAATATGGGTAAAATTGCTATGTGAGGAAGATTGGATAATCTTTCAAAATCTAAAAAATGAAAAAGAGACATATTAACAACAGGTAAAAATAAAATGAATTTTTCAGAATATTTTTTCCTAAAATCCTCATTTTTTGAAAGAAGAAATATTGGTATGAAAACTTGAATTAAAGGACTGAGTACTGTTTTAAAGTCTAATGAATTTCTCAAATAAAGAGATAATAAATATATTATACCTATTATTAAAAAAAATTTAAGTACATTTGAATAAAACGAACTTACCTCATTCCATCTTACATCCTGATATTTTTTTTCTAATTCTTTATCGCTAAAACTACAGGTTAGTAAGTCAATTTTATTTTTCATTTAATATTATATTTAAATACTGTAAACATTTGTTTTTTTAGTACGGCCCTTAAGATTGATTTCTCCTTGAAGTTTGGCTTTTTGTGTAAACTCTTCTGTAAGCGATGCATAGATTTCTTCACTCATTGAAATTTCTGTTGAAAATTCTTTATTGACTGTTTCTAATCTAGCTGCAATATTTACTACGTCTCCAATAGCACTATATTGAAGTAGATCATCACTACCCATATTACCGATAGTTAAGTTTCCACAATGTAAACCTGTTCTACAAGTTACTTCATCAATTCCAATATTTTTCCAATATCTTGAAAATTTATCATCATTCCACTTTTGATTTAGTGCTTTTAATTCTTCTCTCATTTCTAGAGCTGTTTTCAAAGCTAGTATTTCATGATCTTTTTGTGGTTCAGGAGCTCCATAAATGACCATTACACTATCACCAATGTAGTTTAAAATAACACCATTATACTTTTTAATCACTTTATGCAATGTTGTAAAATATTCATTAAGAAATTGGACAGCTATATCTGGAGACATTTTTTCAATTATTGTTGAATATTTATTCATATCAGTAAATGAAATTGTTACCCATCTAGTTTCAGCATTAATTTTTCCTTCATCTTTTATCAATTGTTTTGTCAAGCTTTCTCCAAAATATTTTCTTAATCCCTTACTAAGTAAATTTTCATAATAGAAAGAGATTCTTGATTTTATTTTATCTTGATATACTGTGAATAACAAATAAAATGCAGGAAAAAGAACAAAACCTATTGTGTCTACATAGCCTGCACCTCCTTTGACCACAAATGGGTACAGTGCGGGAGTAAATGTTAATATAATAATTATAATTAAATAATTATATTTTACTTTCATAACTGCACATATTAAGACAACAATGAACAGAGGATATACAGGATAAAAATATAAGTTCATAGTCTCAGGTAAAAATCTTTCTGCTGGAGATAGTAATGCCCTTATATTAACAAAAATAAAAATATTAGATAATGTAAAAGAGGCTACTTTATCTCCATATTTAAATTTATTTTGCTCACTAGAAAATAAAACTAATAAATATAGTATGATATCAAAGAAATGAGAAAAAATTAACCAATTTCCAATAATTACGAAAACTGGAGTATAAACAAGGCCACTTGATTCCCATCTAGATTTGGTACCAAATTCAAGAAAAAGGGCAATGATAGCTAAAAAAATAAGGGCTATCATTATATAGTTTAATTTAGATTTATCTCGAGACCATTCAGCTATTTTAAATTCATTTTCAAGTTTTGAATCTAAAAAAGTACCCGTAATTTTATTTATTTTATGTCTTATATCCATATTGATTTTAGTAAAAGTTAATATATAAAATAAACCCTTTGAAAGAAGCTTTCATAAAATTTATTTTAATTAGTAAAACTTGAAAACAATGCCTCTACTTACATAAGTAGAATCCATTTAAATCCAGCGTCTAACTTTCTTTTTATAATTCTTGTATTCTTCTCCAAATATATTCTCAAGCGCTTCTTCTTCTGGTAAAATTTGATTTTTAGTTATGAATAATATAAATAATGGTATAATTAAAAAACTTATAAAGTTTTTCAAAAAAAGAGCAATTGAAGATAACATCAAAAGTAATCCAAGATACATTGGATTTCTAGTATATCTGTAGATTCCACTATTAATTAAGGATGATGTTTTTTTTGGTTTCAAAGGACTAATTGTTGTCCCAACTTGCCTAAATTTATTAATACTTAAAATTAATAACATCAATGCAATAATTAAAAATATGGATGCGAATATGTTAATTCCATAAAAACTGAAATTAGCATTTAGAAACTGTCTGCTTATTAACCACATTATAATTGAAAAGAATAATGCTTGAAATGGAGGCGGTATTAATAATTTCATAATATATCCCTTAGTTATTAGACACTTAAATTTAAGAATGTCTCTACAAAGGATCATTCCAATTTAATATGATACTAGTAGGATTTTAACCTAAAACCTTAATATTTAAAATAGGATGATTATTTTAATATAAATTTTATTTGGGTAATCTAGTATCTATTGTCCATGAGCCAGCTTTATCACCATCTTTCCATATAGAAGTATAGAAATCTCCAGTTTTTGAATCCATCATCCATACTCTATCTCTACTCATTACAGGTAAATATCTTCCACTTTCAGGAAATTCTTTTAACCATTTTTTCTTTTGTTCTATTTCTTTATCAGTCATCCCCAAAAGCAAAAAAAAACAAGTTGCACTCAAAAAACCTATGATTATTGATTTAAAATTTGTCATTATAACTCCTGATTTATTTTTAATTATATAATTTAATCTACAAAACAAAAAATCTGTAGAAAAGAGGCTTTCTAACCATTTTACAAGTTTTAGGACTTGCACTAATAGTAATCTATTCTCAAAGTAAGATCTTATTAGTTTAAAATTAAACTTAAAAGTTGAACTACATCAATAATATCTATTAATCCATCATTATTTAGGTCTGAACATTCTAATTCAAAATCAGAAGAATTTATTATATAATCCACAACAACTAATACATCAATCACATCAATACTGCCATCATTATTAATATCACCATTTAGATTGCAATTCCCATTGAATGATAAATCGAAATCTGCCACAATGGGAAAATGGTCACTAGCTTCCTTGGTATCATTTAACAGTAAGCTATAATTTAATAAACGTTCATCATTCATAATTTCTGTTTGTAACGTAAATGATTTAGCTGCTGACATAACGCTATTTGTGTAAAAAATAAAATCCAATCTACCAGGTGGATATTCACTATTATCATTCCTCCAAGTATATGCCATTCTTTTATCTGTTTGTCTACATATCACATCTTCAAGTTCAGAATTATCCCAGTCTGGTAAACTTCCTTGACCATAACTATCTGTATCTTGAATATCTCCTTGAATAATAGTACGATATTGTTGAGAATTACCCACAAGGTTCATATCTCCTAAAAATACAATGGGCGTATTTTCTAAAATAGTAATTTCACCACCTGGTGTTTTTGCATCTATCACAAATTCAGTAAATCTATCTACTTGATCCTGCCTGTTGTCATCATTCCCACAACAACTAAGATGACCAACTATAAATAATATATTAGGACCTTCATTACCCAAATCTATCAAAGAAGCTTGTATTTTACTATGAACATTCCAAGTTCCAACAAATGGAAATCTTGAGGCTGTAATATTTTCTGGATCGTTTTTTAAAATATACCAAGTACCTCCCAAGGAGGTATCAAGAACATCATATACATCCTGCTCGCTAGTTGCACCTGTTTCATTAAATCCTATTATTTGAGGATTAATAGCACTTATTATTCTAACAAAATTGTCAATTCTGTCATTATCTTTTAATCCATTATTCAATGTATTATAAGCCATTACTCTTAATAGATCAGAATCTTCTTTATTAATTTCAATTAATTCAACTGGCTCAATGAAGGTGTCATTAAATGTATATGTTAATATTTCATCTTCATTAGGAATATAATCATTAGAGTGATTCTCTTTAATTAAAATACTAATTGTATCATTAAAGATCGATTCACCATGAGGATAACGACCAATTGCTATTTCAAACTCATCTGAAGTAATGGATGGAAGAGCCCTAAATTGCATAAACGAAAGTGGCTCAATATTATCACCAGGGTAAGTATTATCATAAACAAACTTTTCTAAACATCTTATTCCATAATCTGAACCAATTTCACCAATAGAATAACCTGTAGAAGGATTATTATCTGCATCTATTTGAATAATTATATCGGAAGGGGTTTCAAAATTATCTAATAAATCAATTTCTCTATCTAATTTTATTTTAATAAACAAGAAATTGTGATCATTGGTTATTGATATACTTAATAAATCTGCACCTTGTGTATCTGATATAGTATCTTCAAAATATAATATTGAAGAGTCAAGTTCCCAATCAGAAAACTCACCATCAATTTGTATAGCTGAACTATACAATATTGTTACCAAGCAAAATATGTATACTAAAATATTTTTCACATTTGAATATACAAAACATAAAAGCCTCTATAAAAGAAGCTTCTAAATTAAAGTAGAGGGAGTAGGACTCGAACGAAAAGCTCATGCTCCCAAAGCAGGATGACTTAATCTAAAAAATATTGTAAGAAAATTTTAAAAACCAAAACAATAATGTATAAAAACCAATCTGGAATGTTATACTTCGATGTTTAATTTTATTTGAACTTAATCTAATGTATGCATGTAAATATCTTGAAATTACAAATAACCAAGCAAAAAAGAGATCTATCAAGAAAACTTGATCAAAATATAAAATAATTGAAATTAAAAAATAAAATAACATGGGAAGCTCAAACTGATTTTTTAAAGTTTGCCTAGAAACAGCAACATAATCTGGAACTTTACCATTGTAAACCTTAAAATAGCTCATTTTTAAAGATTTAGATTTAACCGCTTTTCTATTATCTAATGTATTTTTAGTATATAATAAAAAAACTAATATAACGTTTAAAAGGGTTGGATAAATAATTAAATTTTTTTCCATACTTGAATTTACTGATTAAAAAAGACTCTACAAAAGAAGCTTCTAATTTAATTTTAATTAGTAGGATTCGAACCTACGGCCCCCTGCTCTCAAAGAAGGATGCTATTACCACTCATTTAAATTTAACTGATTCCAAATAAATGGAATAATATCTGCGTTATATTCCTCAAAGGGACCTACTCCTACACCATGTGAACCTGATGGCTGAGCAACTAAATCTGCATAGTTCCCTGAATTTATAATTGCTTCATAAAAAGGAATGACATCATCTTCCCAATATGTATCTGTAACCGGATCATAATCTTCAGCATGCATAATTAAGCAACTAGCATCATCTTCATCAAAATTAAGAGAAATTAATGCTTCATTTGGAAATACAGCACCTGTTGATACGGATGCTGAAACTGATGATGAAAATCCAAGATAGTCATTTATACTTTCTTGATCAGGTAAGGATTCATCTTTATCAATTGCATTCTGTAATGATATAAATGCTCCTGCAGAGTTACCAATAGTTACGATTCTATCATTATCAATACTATATACAGAACTTTGAGTTTTTAAATATCTAATAGCATTCATCGCATCTTCAACAGCATCATTTACTGCTGCTATATAATACTCATCTGATTCCTGTATTATATTTTGTCGAGTTAGTCTATAATTAATGGTACATCCAATATAGCCTAATGTTGCATAATCTTGAGCATACTGCAATTTTTGTTCTTTATTGCCACCATGAAAGCCTCCACCATGAATCATCACAACCATAGGGAGTAGTTTATTTTCTGGGTTTGGTGGTAGAACAAGATCTAAATGTAAAAAAATAGTATCTTGCAACTGCTCTTCTTGTTGAGTTCGGCTAGAAGAATATTGTACCCCATAAGGATTTGGTCTTTTAGAATATTCTATATCATAAAAAATTGCAAGCTCATTTTCCTGATATTGTTGACTAACAAACAACCCTAAATCAGGGATAGGGTATATAACTATATTAACCAGCAATACAACATCTATAATATCTAATAAACCATCTTGATTTATATCTCCATTTCCATCTACTGTATCATCTAATATATATGAAACTAATATTACTATATCAGCTACATTAATCTCACCATCATCATTCATATCTCCAATGGTACGATTCTGTTGAGCATTAATACTAGCTATCAATAATATTACTAAGAAGTACTTTTTCATATTAAAATATACAAAATAAAAAAGCCTCTATAAAAGAGCCTTCAAATTTGAAGTCGAGGTAGTAGGATTCGAACCTACGGCCCCCTGCTTCCAAAACAGGATGGATTAGTTTAATAGTTTTACTAATTTACAATATGAGTATAACAATAAAAACTGAAAGGATAGAGTTAAAAAAGTTTTCAAAAAACGATATAAATCTTCTCTTTGAGTTAGATGGAGATAGCGATGTAATGAAATATCTTTCTCTTGGTAAAGCTAAAACAATTGATGAGGTAAAAAAAGAATCAATGCCAAGAATATTAAAATCATACACTAATGGAATTAATTATGGAATTTTTCCAGCCTATTTGAAATCTAACAATACTTATATAGGTTGGTTTCAATTTGAAAAAGATAAACATATTGAAAATGCAATAGAAGTAGGTTGGAGATTAAAAAAAGAGCATTGGGGTAATGGTTATGCAACTGAAGTTGGATTATCTTTAGTTAAAAAAGCTAAAGTACTAAATAAAAAAGTTGTAGCTAGAGCAATGATAGATAACCGAGCATCAATTAGAGTAATGGAGAAAATAGGGCTCAAATTTGTTAAAGAATTTTGGGCTGATTACGAGCCACATTCAGGGACTCCTGATGTTTTATATGAATTATCTTGAATTCAAAAAGCCTCTATAAAAGAGGCTTCTAATTTAAAGTCGAGGTAGTAGGATTCGAACCT
>CEOW01269297.1_pt1 | contig 10225 bp, 21 predicted proteins | sample 530621 | NCBI WGS metagenome assembly CEOW01 (sample SAMEA2620734, study PRJEB7988) | marine metagenome | isolation source: saline water (ENVO:00002010), including | reverse complement strand
TGAATTAGAATTAAAGAATAAAGATATAGTTCTTAACTCAGAGTTCAGAGTTAAATGGCCGAGAGGTGAGTTCGGTGCGCTCCCAGATGATGCACTTCAAGACATGCGGATTGAGCAACTGCAAGAAGAAGTTAGTAAACTTAAGGAGCAAATAGATGAAATCAATAAAGATTGATAAAGACACACAGACCTACATAATCCCATCTGGTAATAGGTTAAGGGTGTGTATAGATAATGAATCCCTATGGAAAGACATGACAGTTAATTCGTATATTAATTTAATATGTGGATGTCTTGATGCTATCCAAGAAATAAGACGAGAAGAAAAACTTTGTAAATGTTGTAAGGAGTAAACAATGTCACGCAATCCATTAACAGTCGATGAGTTATTAGAAGTATTAGAAGCAGACAATGAACATAAGAGCAGACATGATGCTGCTAAATCATTAGGTCTAAGCTATGCTACATTCACTGCACGATTATATTGTGCAAGAGAAAGGTTACCTGACTTATCTAAAGAACCTGAGTTTGAAGTACCAGACCTACCATCTGAGGAATTACCTATTGAAGAATTGATTGAGTATAAACGAAAGAGATTTCGTACAAGAAAGAAAGCTACTGATGCTCATGAGTGGATAGATGTTAAAGTAAATATTGATGGGCCAGTAGGTATACTATGGATGGGTGATCCACATATAGATGATAACCATTGTGATTGGGAGAAGTTATACTCTGATGTAGAGTTAATTAAATCTAATCCAGCTATTAAAGGCGCATCGATAGGAGATGTACACAATAATTGGATAGGTCGCTTGTCTTTAAAAATGAGTCCTAGTCAGGAAACAACTGATGCACAAACCTATCTACTTATTGAATGGTTGATTAACAACATGGACCCATTAATTTTGATCAGAGGGAATCATGACAACTGGACACCTAGTGCAAAGGATCCGATGACATGGATGGAACAGCCAAAGAATATCTCTGCTGATTGGCAAGTTAAGTTTAGATTAAATTTCCCTAATGGATATCGTCTTTCCGTCGATGCACGCCATGACTACCCAGGTCATTCTCAATATTCAAATCTTCATGGTCTGATGAAAGCGAGTCTTTGGAATTCTGATGCTGATCTGTATATTGCTGGTCATAAGCATAACTGGGGGATTCAGAAAGTGGAACAAGTAAATGGTAAAGTAAGTTCTTTAGTTCGACTAAGAGGTTATAAGTATCACGATCAATATGCAATAGATAAGGGTTTTCATCAACAGCAACATGGTCAGTCAATCTTGCAAGTGATCGATCCATACTCTCTAAGTGCATCAAAGCAGCTTTTCTTTGAGAATGTGGAAGAAGGTCGTGACTATCTTGAGTTTCTTCAAAAGAAATCTCGTTAAATATTTTCTGGTATTCATCCACAATATCTTGTGGTGCTTTCTTAATACCATTCATAACAGTAGAGTGGTCTTTGTTAAACAGTCTGCCTATCTCTCCGTAACTTAATCCAGAATTTTTTCTGATTAGTTTCCACATAACCCATCGTGGTTCTGTTACTTGTTTGGTTCTTTGGTTGCCTTTGATTTCTTCTACAGTTAAATCATAATCTTCCATAATCTTATGGACTATATGTGTAAGTTTTTTATTTTTGAATTTCATTTGCATAGCTCTCCTTTATAGCAATTACTTTTTTCCTTATCCACGCACAAACAAAATAAGCACAGCCATTGTTTCTAAGCTATAGCTGTGCTTATCAGCATCCGTTTGCGCCCTTTGAATACGATAACCTATTGATGCACAAACGAATTAGGAAAGGAGAATCAATAGGTTAAAATGGTATACCATCATCATCGTCAATCGCTGCGCCTGTTGTGGGCTTCGCTCCTGACTCTGATGATTTAGAATCTAGCATGGTAAATGTAGAATTGAATCCTTGAAGTACAACTTCGGTAGTATATTTTTCTACTCCGTCTTTGTCCTCATACTTTCTTGTCTGCAATTTACCCTCAACAAATACATTACTACCTTTCGTAACATATTGTTCTATAACAGGAATCAATCCCTCTTGGAATACTACTACTCTATTCCATTCGGTTCTTTCTTGTTGTTCTCCGCTCTTGTCTTTCCATCGTTCAGATGTTGCAAGACTAAAGGTTGCGAATCTTCCTCCTGTCTTTGTATCTCTGACCTCTGGGTCCGCTCCTAGTCTACCTATGAGCATTACTTTATTTAAACTTCCTGACATTTATTCCTCCTTTGTCTTTGGTTTTCTAAAATTATCTGATTCTGATTCACTATAAAAATCTACATATACTTCTGTAATTTTAAGAACAGCTCTATCATGCGCTCTTTTTTCTGCTATAGCTATTGGGTATCTTGCTACTGTATTTTTACTATTTGATTCACCAAAAGTTTCTATCTCTAATCCTGTTAAAGTATTTGTAGCAGTAGCTCTAATGAATATATTACCCATTAGTTCTTTTGGTTCGCCATAAGTAACTATTATTTTATGATGAGCTGCAATTCTTTGAACAGTTTTGTTACTTAATATCCAACGAATTCCATTCTTGCTTTTATGTGGCCATGCAAGATCATCGCTTGGTTCTATGCCTGGACAAAGTTTTTGTATTTTATCCCATGCTTCTTGTTTATCCATCGGTTCCTCCTATTTAATTCTGATAGACACTATGCCATTTTTATTTCGGCTGGCAGTAATACCGTTGTATGTTACAGACTTGGCATCATCTGGTATCAGTTTCTTGAGGTGATTCTTATTGTGTTCATTCTCCTCTTTAGACTTACTGAATCCAGTATTGCTTACTGAAGTTTCTATTGCTTTATCAATAAATTCTTTAGCCCAATTCCAATCTGCACATTCGTTAAGATTATACACCTTACCGCTTGCACATACAATATCTTTTTCTATTGGCACACCAGTAACCCAGTCTAATTCTTGTGATACTTTCCACCATTCATCTCTGTTTGGTTTCTCTCCATCTTCATAGAATCTTGCTTGGTCATGCCAATAGTCATATATTAATTCTCCTAATTCCATAGCTCTTTCCATGTATTCTGCAAGAAAGGTATTATCTCTTTTAACTATGTCATGCTGCTGTCTTTTGTTTCCAAAGATAGCTGAGATCATTATCTCATGTGTACCCCATACATACATGTGATGTTGTAACTGTGGATAGTAGTTCTCAATTACTTTATCTAAGTTACTGTATTCTCCAGTATGTTTAAGTTCTACTAAGCTAATACTTTTTATATTATCATTCGGATGATTAATAGGTTCATTTGAATAAGCTATGTCAATAGTAGATGCTAATATAAATGGATGAGATGTACTATCAGATTCAATAACACAATGTGCTTGTTCATACATTAAGTTATGTTCATGTCCGTAACCAACTACATTGTTTCTTGTTAGCTCTTTGTTAAGCCAACTTGTATGAAACTCCTCAGTAGCTAATCCTAATTGAACAGGGAATACATTAGACAAATCATCTTTGAGATGATCTATCTTTTGTTCCCAAAGTTTTTCTAAATCATAGTAGTCACCACTAGCTATTGCTCTTGCATCACTACTACTTATTTTATCCTGATAGTATTCTTCTCTTGTTCCAGAGTAGTCTACACTTTTATATATTTTAATTGACATCTTCTGGCCTCACATCACTTTCAGGATCAAGTTCATAATAATCTTTTTCACGATGTACTTGTTCTTCTGCGTATTCATGCACCTCATCATACTCAGCATCAGGATTCTCTTTAGCATATTGCTTAAAGTGTTTCTTGTAGCTTTCTATATCAGCTGCTTCTTGTTGTTCAATAACCCAATCAGTAAATTTAATTGACATTTCTATCCTCCATAACTTTTACTTTTTTGTACCACTTACCATTTTTAAAATAGACTGTACCTCTAAGTGGTCTTGAGTTACCGCCTGTGTGGGAATACTTCCCTTTATGATTCTTATCTTTAGCCATGTTAAAGACCAAAGATAAATGCAAGACCATTCAACAATACAATTCCAGATAGAATTGCTATCATCATAGTCTTAAGGTATTGCTTAACTGCATATTGTAGTTCTTCTTTTTGAGTATTCATTTATTCCTCCTCTAATTGTTCAGCAATTTTTTTATGAGCGTGCTGTAATAACTCAAATACTTCCAGTCGTGGAATGTATATCTTGTTAGCATGTGTCCTAATATTTTTTATGCTAGGGTATTCAGATTCTTTAACCATCTTAGATACTGCATATTGAATAGCATCAGCTGGAAATATTTTTAATTCATTAGAGTACACAGCATAGAAGTCTTTCTTCTCTTGCTCTGTATCTGGTAACACATGCTTGTTAACTAAGAACAATAGATACAAACACTCAGACATTTGTTCTAATGTAATAGGTTGTAGTCTATCTATCATAAACTGTAAGTCTATATCTAATTCATCAAGTGCTGCGTTTATTTCTTTCTGGGATTTGTAAGACTTTACTTCCATCTGTGCTTTGTATTGCACCCCTGTCAACAATTCCTTGCTGAATGGTGTTTGCAGATGTGCTATTGGTTTCGTATCTATTATAGTAGTGTCCTTCTCGTAACCAGTTACTTGGGTACTTGATGTATCTTTGTTCGATTTTGTTTTGTTGGACATATTTTCTGTATTCTCTTGCTCCATCTATAATCTCCTGTTCTGTTGCGCCATCATCTTTTACTGCATTGACATACGCAGTCATAGCTGGAAATAATCCTTGAGCATTTGGATATGCTTCCCAGAATAATTTAAATCCATCCATGAGTTTAAGTTTAATGAGGTCTTTCTGTTTGTATACTTTCATTAGTAGTCTCCAATTTAATATCGCAGTCAAGGGCCATAGCCCATGAAGTTAAATTGAAAGCACCTGGACTTCTAATACCACATTCCCATTTACCTACCAACCCATCAGCATTACCCATGCGTTGATCCAATTCTAATTGAGATATATTCAAACTCTCTCTCCTTAGTTTGAATTGATATATCAGTTCCCAATACCATGTAGGTTTATACCCTACACGATTAGACCTTGATGCTATCCATTCATTCTTATCTGCCATAACAGTATAGCATAGGTGCTTTCGTTTTTAAATCAAGAAAGTTTTTCTATTACATCTTGTAATACTATTTCTTCTAGCATACCTAATGATGTAACAGCTGGATTATCCTCTGCATTAAACATAGTAGAATCATGAACTAATGACCATAGCTTATAGTTATTCCAAGCAACATGAATCTTATCACTAGAACTATACCTACCCCTACCTTCAACAGAAAAACCTTCTCCATAATGATCACAAGACTTTAACCAATCTGCAAATTCTTGAGCATCATCATTAATAGCTTCGTCTAAGTCATAGAGTTTATCTCTTTGTTGTTTAATCTTATCTTTCCTAAGATTTAAATCTCTTAGCTTATTGATAACAAGTTTATCACTTTCTATTAGCTTTAGAAAATGGTTACGAACAGATTCTTTAACTCTTTCTTCTATTCGTTCCCTATCTTTTACTCTTACATTAAATTTTTTTGCCATGTTTTTTCTCCTTTTATATGACATTAATAAAATCACTAGCATCTTGTTCAGATGTAGTGACAACCACTCTGCGCACAGTCCTACGACCGTGAACAATTTGCATGGGCATAGGTTCACCCATCAAATTCAATGTGATAGTGTATATAATGAATACTAAATTACATACTAATAGCTTTCAATCAGTAGACATAATGCCCTCCAACTATCTGTTAGAGGAATTATCTAAAGATAAAATACTAATTACTATCTTGACATTAACGATTTTAAATGTGCCAAAGTATAGTCAATGTGAGTATACAAAATGTTAGTTCAATAATATTTTTTATATCCAACATTTATAACCCTCACATGCACCACCCTTTGCAGCAGCACCACAGTACATACAGATACCAGATTGTTCTGCTATCTTTCTTAGTCTTTCTGTTTCTGCTGCTTCAGCTAATGAATCCATCATGTGGTCCATCGCCTCATCTACATAATGTTTTGTTTCTGCCATTCTTTCTTCTCCTTATATAATCTGTTAATAATAATTGCAGATGCGTCAGACCTACTACATAAGTATTCACGCATTGTATTTATTACATCATAGTAATAATCTTCATCGACTTGATAAGCATAAGGTCCAATGAATCCACCTCTGGTTTCTAATATTTCAATAGAATTTTCTACTGCCATTCTACTTCTTGTTTTAATTCTTCTACCCATAGAAGCAAACTCATGATTGACTTGTTGCCTAATCCATTCCTGACTGTACATATTAATCTCCTTTTGTTTGGTGCGTGATGAGTATACTAAGCAGTTCGTGAGGCCTTTCTAACTTAGGAAATCCAGTAACCTACTCTGATTGACTTGCATTACATTCAATCAAGTGTGCAGTCTAACGATACTTGGATATGATTTTTACAGCACTTATCATACCGCCTCTGTGCGTAATACTCATCACGACTTTATCATATAATGTTGGTTCGTGTGCGACACGCTGAAGATTTATTAGGATGTCCTAATTTCTTCGTCTGACTTTTGGTTACTCATCCTAGTATTTGTAACTCCGCTCATCAGTATTGCTATCCCACCCATTATATAAATTCTATATGTTTCTTATATCTACATTATGCTTTTGTTCTGCTGCAAAAGCACATGCATTAATCTCCTTCTTAAAAAAATTCTTTTGTTCCATATACTTAGCGTCTTGCAAATGTTTCTTTGCCCATTGGTAACGCTTTTTAATTTCGTATAAGTCTAAGTCTAAGCTACTGTGTTGCATTGTCCTCCTCGTTTCTAACTAATTGTAAACCCTCAGTACTAAGGAAATGTATAGTGTTATTACAATTACTTGTAATACTTTTTCTTTTATCTGGGTTACCGTGTTCATCAAACTTAATGTATACCCAACCTTTATCTCTAAATGCTTTAAGCCTAGAGCTTATTGATACTTCTTTAATACCAGTATACTTTGCTATCTCTGAGAATGTACCACCAGTATTTAAACTCTTAGTTAAAGCATGTAGTATCTTATAGTCTTTAGTGTTGGTCCATGTATTCTTAGATGTAGATGGATCGTTCTTCCTTGTAGGTGTAGGAAATTTAATTACATTTAAATCAGTTGGTATCGCCATGTGTACCTCCGTATGCTTGGACTAAACTATCTTCAATAAGTTTATTAACTGCATGTTGTAATGTATATGTAATCATAAACTTTCTTTGTTCTTCAGTTAGTTCTGGGTGTTGACTCATCATTATCTGATCAGTAATAAACTTAATATATTTCTCATCACTATCATCAAATGATATTTCAATATTAGGATGCTGTCTTTTAATAGCTTTTATTATTTGGTTTCGTATGTTAGTACGAAATGATGTATCAACATCAGGTATTTCTTTAGTCATGTTTATCTCCTTATAATATTATTAACATAATCCACATTAATTCACAACAACTTTAGGTTCTTTGTTATCTAATATCCAAGTTGCTGCCTTACTCGCTTGAGCAATACACTTAATAAGATACTGGCTGTCATCTTTAATAGCTCTATCCCATGATGCTATGTATTTAAGATGATTAGGTTGTGCTTTAGCAATCACACCTAACTCCGTGCATACCATTATACTACACATCTCAGCTATTAATTCTTCTTTAGCTCTGCTCTCCTTACATGTATGATATGAATCCATATCTCTATTCAGTCTTGATGGATGGCCTGTAAGATGACCAGCCTCATGGAATATAACAGATAGATACTCTTGAGTAGCATCTGATTCTCCATCAATACCAAAGAACTTCCATTCTTCTGGCATTACAATAGTATCAGTCGTTGACTGGTAGTATGCAGCACTACCTTGATGTTTAAGTTTAGCTCCTTGTTTCTTAATGAACTTAGATATTAATTCTTCACAATCTTTATTCATATCAACAGCATTAACTTTAGGTTCATCATTAAAGATAGCATAGTCATGGTCATTCCATTTTGGAATAGCTTTATGAACTGGTTGAACTTGGTCACCATTAAAGCCTGGCACTGTTATCCATTTGACTATATATTCTTTACCAGTTTCTTTATTTACTCCAAAGATAGGTCTTATAATTCCACAGTTACTTGCATCTTTAGGTGCATAGCCCATACCAATCCACCCTTTATATGTGGACCAGAATTTAGATTTATATCCATTCATTTCAGATACCATACTCATTAACATATTGTTAACTCCTTTGTATCTATTAAGTTTATTATCTTTTGATTCTATATCTAAACCAGCTGCTTTGTATTGATCTTCAAAGGTAAGCTGCCATGTTCTTTGCCACTTACCCTCCTCATTACCAGCATCTTTTATTATAGATAAAAATTTAGAGTTAAATTTTTCTGTGTTAAACTCATACACTTTATTTGTTTTGGACATTTTTTCTCCATTCTTTCATAGCTTCATCGACTCTTATTGAACTAACATCACCATCTTCTTCATCGAATTGTCTAATAAATTTAGTGTTGTTAACTTTAAGATTAGTTACTCCATAGTCTATATCTTCAAGCCATGTCTTGATTTCACTAGCTATGTATTCTTCATCATACCATGTGTCATCATCATCATTTGAATCCTCTCTTGTTAGAATAAATGATACATTAAATTTTTCTATTGCCATTGTTTTCTCCTTAAAAAAATTTGTGAGTAGAAGATATACAATGGGGAGATTGGGTTTTCTTCTACTCACATTAGCCATACTGGGTAGCTCGAAGCGTTCTGTCTGACCTAATGGTCAAGTTCCCCCAGTATGAAGAACCACCCAGCTACCTTAAGTAGCTGAGTGGTAAGTTATATCCTAAGATATAACTTCTGAAGTCTGGACTTCAGTATTCGGATTAGCTTTCCCATTCAATACTGTTGAAGTATGTGAATTAATATCGGAAGCTACATCGGACTCCATTTCGTTATCACCGAAAGGCATACGAGTAGGCTCATCATCAATACTTATCTTATTGAGTTGAGCTTTACTAAGAGGTTTATAATCTCTAGTTACAGCCTTTCGGATATTGTTACTTCTTGCTCTATTTCTAAGAGCAGTAACAATAGATTGATACGTAGGACCGTCTGCTTTCTGACTAAAGAAAGCTAATGCCTCATCATATACTGGGATTTCAGCAATCATAATAGATAATGCTTGTTGAATACCCTTGAGATTATCATCAGCTCTCTGAAGATTAATATCAGAACATTCTTTCTCAAGTAATGATTGCTTGAAATCAATAGCTCTAACTTCAGAACGCTTAAGTTCCTGTATTTCATAGTAATGACCACGAATCTTAGAAGTAACTAGTCGTCTTGCGACAGAATTGCTATAAGCAACTTTATCAGAACCAGAAATATAATATCCATTATATTTTCCTTCTTTGTTGATGTCGTTATCAATTACAGTAAGGTTTAAAGTGTCCTTAATCACTTTGTTATCGTGAGTTATATTACTCATTTTATACTCCTTATAAAAGGTTATGGCGAAATTGCCAGAGTCTATCATACACAGCCGTAACTGTAGTCAAATCGCGCCCTATAGCCCTCCCACAAGGAGGTTGATTTGACTGCGTAAGTTACGAGCTGTCGTATGATTAAGACTCCAAATTTCATAGCCATAACCAAAGTAATAAGGAGCATAAAATGAGTCACAACTCACGACAAAGTGATAAGGCCTGTCCGTCTGAATTGATACCACGACATCAACAAAGACCAGCTGTAAATGCACAGTAATGATTCTAAATCATTGTGTTCTATGCGTTCCATGTATAATTCCTTAGAGCCAATGCACATTACTATATGGCGATTACATCATGGCAATAAGCCGTGTTGTTCAGCTATAGAGCGCTGAACTGCCCGCACCCAGACATATTGCCATTCGTAGCCATATAGTCGAGCCATGTGCATATTATAAGGAGATTATACAATGGAACTACAAACAGAAAACAATGATTATATAAAACAGTCTACATTACTTAGTGAAATGTTCGCAGCTGGTCTTATCGAACCAGATGAATATCATGAGCAGATGATGGTAATATCAGACAAAGCATGGAGTCAATCATGAACATATTACTAGAAATACTAGGTATATATATCCATGCTACAGGCTATATCGTTCACTTTGTCTTATTACCAGCTTATGCACTAGCTAAATGGTTCGA
>CEOW01075103.1_pt1 | contig 10230 bp, 8 predicted proteins | sample 530621 | NCBI WGS metagenome assembly CEOW01 (sample SAMEA2620734, study PRJEB7988) | marine metagenome | isolation source: saline water (ENVO:00002010), including | reverse complement strand
GGCTTAAAAGCAACGGCTAGATCTTGCGTAGCGTTAATAATTTTTTTGGTGTGGCTTTTCAAATCCTCTAAAGACGCGCTATTATCGTTTAGTCCTTCTGGACTTATATCTAACCCAATGCAAAGATGGCTTTTTTTTGCTTCAATGGAATTTTTCAATTTTTTATTGAATGAGATCATGGTTGAATTTACTTCCATAATATTGATACCCCAAAAAATGATTAATAAGAAAAAAATGAACTAAAAGGTGAAATTATAATAAGTTTTATTGTAAAAAATGAGAACAAAGGAACAATCAACAATCGAGGTCATTGCTTCAAGCGGTATTTTTCAAATTGATTTTTTCCACAAAACTGGAAATTCAGATTTTGATAGCTTGATTGAAATATCTCGCGCCCTAGAAAAGGACTACGGCTCTAAAGCAGTACTAAGCGAAAAGACAATAGAAAAATATTTCAATCGCTCAGGATCCCTACCGTTTGTTGCGCGATATAGAGGTAAAATAATCGGATACATAATTGGAATCCCATTGGAATATTTAAATACTGAACCTTGGGTAAGGACTGAAGAAAACTTTGGAATGGAAAATACCATCTACACTTATGCTTTCATAATTTTAAGTGATTATAGGAAAAATGGTTACGCCAGCATGTTAAAAAAAGTCTATCTTAGTAAAATTGAGAAACTAAAAAATATTGACTATGTTTCTGGACATGTTATCAAAGGAGCTGCAAATAGATTTAAAGGAAATATTGAAATTTTAAACACTGTTCAAAACTGGCAAGGAACTGGGAAGGTTTTTGAATACTATAGAAGGATTCTTTAGTGCTAGGTTAATTTATCTATCAGGATGAAATTGATTTTTTATTTGTCAATAAACTAACCAGGACAAGTGACATTACTGAAAATGCAATAGCTGGCAATACTTCATCCATATTATTGTATATATTGTTAGGTATTAAAGCTTTCACAATGCTTGATTCTTTCCAAAGTAGAGTTGTTAAAGTTCCCACTATTATCGACGTGATTGCACCTTGCTTTGTAGCCCCTTTCCAAAAAAGCGCAGCCACTAGGCTAGGCGTAATAGCTGCTCCATAAATTGTGTAAGCATACAATGCTCTTTCAAAAAATCCTGATGATTTTGCAAAGCCTAACGAGACCACATACGCGATGATTCCTAACACCACAACGAGCGCCCTGCTTAGCATCACGATGGTTTTTTCATTCGCATCATTGTTTATATAATTAAGATATATGTCTCTGATCAGCGTAGTGGTTGGGACTAAGAGATAGCTATCAGCTGTTGAAATAATTATACCAACTATGGTCGTCATCATAATTGCGCCAATAAATGGCGGGAGGAATTGATGTGATGCATAAATTAATACGTATTTACCAACCTCCGCATCCGGTATCATGCTTGAGGCGATCCACGCTGCTGCGATAATCATTAATTCTGCAATTGCTACCGCTAAAATCAAAACCTTCGTAGCTGATTTTGCTCCTTTTGCATCTTTGCTAGCAAAAAATCTTTGATACATATTTGCATCACCCATAATGAGTAAAAACGAAGGCAGGCAAAAGTTAATAATATCCATCAATGAATAAACTCCAAAAAAGTTCATGTGGGTATTTTTATCCATTGAAGCAAATGAATTAGCCATACCCTCAAATCCACCTGCCTCAAAAAAGAATATTGGAATAGCGATAATGAAAGATGAAATGATGATGATTCCATTTGCAACATCGGTGTAGGCAACACTTACGAGGCCAGCTAACATTGTGTATAAAATTATAAAAATTGCAGCGATGATTGTCCCCGTCTCTACTGATATAAGTGAAGTACCAGAGTCATCTTGTAGTATGGTATGCAAAACAGCGCCACCAGCGTTATATTGGTAACTAACAATCACCATGTAGGCAATTACGAGTGCTAGAACTGAAAGAGAGCGGGCAACAGGCCCAAATCTATCCCCTAAAATTTCAGGAACTGTAAATTTTTCATAAGATCTTACCTTCCCTGCAATTTGAGTTAAAACGACAATACCAAGGACACCTCCTAAAGGAAGCATTAATGCTGCCATTCCAGTTTCATAGGTCTTGGCCGCATGACCAAGAATTGAACCGGTACCCAACCAGGTTGCAAGCATCGTTCCTACAAGAATCCAAGGCGTTAAAGTGCGACCAGCAACGGCAAAGTCAGATTGGGTTTTAATTTTCTGCGCTTTATAAAAACCTACGCCAACTAGAACAAATAAATAAATCAGGATAGTTATTAAATAAATCATTAATGAATGTTAGCTATAAATGTTCACAAACGGAATTATTAATAATAATTAAAGATTTTTTTTGGCTTCAGTGATTTGTAGTTTTTGTGGTTAATTCTAAAACTATACCTCAAATAAAGAAAATATATGAAACTTGAATTACATTGGAAAATTATTATTGGACTCGTTTTGGGTCTTGCTTTTGGTGTTTTAGCTGCAACGCAAGGTTGGGGCAGTTTTGTTGGTAACTGGATATCTCCTTTTGGAAAAATATTCATTAGCCTTCTAAAGTTAATTGCAGTGCCCTTGGTTCTTTCATCCCTAATAACTGGAGTTGCTTCTCTTTCTGACTTGAAAAAACTATCACGAATCGGCGGTCGAACAATTTCAATCTACATTGCAACAACTGCTATTGCTGTGACCATTGGCCTGCTATCGGTAAATGTTTTACAACCTGGATCAACAGTACCAGATGAAATGAAAACTAAACTTCAAGATACTTACCAGTCGTCCGTATCTGGTAGAGTTCAAGCTGCAGAACAAGTTAAGGAAAGAAGCGCCCTTCAGCCGATTGTAGATATGGTACCATCTAATTTTTTTAATGCTGCATCAAACAATCGAAATATGCTTCAAGTTGTTTTTGTTGCTATAATAGTTGGAATAGCATTGATTCAAATAAAAAAAGAGAAGGCAAGGCCGGTTCTTGAATTTTTTGAGGGTATCAATGAATTGGTAATCAAATTAGTAGAAAATATAATGTTAATTGCTCCCTATGGTGTATTTGCTCTAATTGCAGATACAATAACTTCAATTGCGGGCAACAATATTAATAATGTTCTTGAGCTTCTTGGTGCATTAGCATTTTACATGTTTGCAGTGATTATTGGCTTGTTGATTCAAACACTTTTCACTTACTCACTTGTATTAAAAATATTCTCAAAAATGTCACTTAAGAAATTTTATCAAGGATTGGCCCCCGCACAGATTCTTGCTTTCTCCACAAGCTCTAGTGGCGCAACCCTTCCTGTAACAATGGAGAGATGCGAAGAGGAACTTGGCGTGTCTGAAGAGGTGTCTTCATTTGTTTTGCCACTTGGTGCTACAATCAATATGGATGGCACCGCGCTCTATCAAGCCGTTGCAGCAGTGTTTATAGCGCAAACTTTGGGTATGGATTTAAGCTTGGGTGCACAGTTAACAATTGTTTTGACTGCGGTATTAGCTTCTATTGGTACAGCAGCAGTCCCTGGCGCTGGTGTTATTATGCTAGTAATAATTCTGGAAGCAATTTCTGTTCCTAGCGCTGGAATAGCTCTTATTTTAGGTGTTGATAGAATTCTTGACATGCTTAGAACTGTTACCAATGTAACAGGCGATGCGAGCGTTGCAGTGGCAGTAGCGTCATCTGAAGGAGAACTTAAAAAATAATTTTCAATTTATTTTGAAATGGTTTTTGAAAATCTTAAAATTGAGCAGCTATTAAAAAATTCTTGTTATGATTTTTGAATTTCAGGATCTTCAACTTTTATCCTAGAGTCAAACTTCTGCTTCTAAAAAACAGGCCTTTCCTATTATGGATAAAGGAAGTTTGCTAGAACTAGAGAGCTCTACCGTGTTTATACGGATCCTGAAATCGATATTGTAGCAAGATAGAAAACCCCGATTTTTCGGGGTTTTTCATTTATCTATGACCGATTTTATTTTATTAATATGTTTAATTGGTCCTCTTATTTTGAGATGAATATGACTATCTAAATAAATTTTTTTAAGTATATCTACGCCTTTTTGTGAAAATGCTATTTCTTTTGGTCTTTCATAAGGAATATCAACTTCTAATGTTTCATAATTCTCATCGATTTTCTTTATTACCCTCTCCTTTAACGAATTGATTCGTAAACTTTTTTTTGATGATATATAAGCGGCATCAGGAAAACTCTTGTTTAAAAAATTAAACTTTGATTCATCTTTTATCTTGTCGATTTTATTCAAAACAATGATATGGTTTTCACTAGCTTGAATATCGTCCAACACTTTTGAAATTGTTTTATAGTGATCATTGATTGCTTTGCTCGAGGCATCAAGAACTATTAGTATTAGATCTGCGAAAACAACTTCTTGCAATGTGCTTTTAAAACTTGCTACTAAGTGGTGAGGTAATTTTCTTACAAAACCGACTGTATCGCTTAATAAAGCTGTATGGTTTTTATCCAATTTTATTTTTCTTATTGTTGTGTCTAACGTAGCAAAGAGCTGATCCTCAATGAAGACATCTGAACCAGAAAGGCACCTCATCAAAGTTGATTTGCCAGCATTTGTATAACCTGCCAAGGCAATTTTATACTGACCATCTCTTTTCTTTCGCTGTGTATCTCTTTCGTGATCAATCTTAATTAATTCTTTTTTAAGGTTTGAGATTCTAGTTCTAACGAGTCTTCTATCAACTTCTATTTGTGTCTCACCGGCACCAGCTCTAGTCCCTATGCCTCCCATTTGTCTTTCAAGGTGGGTCCATGCTCTTGTTAGTCTTGGTAATAAGTATTCAAGTTGGGCTAGTTCCACTTGCGTCTTGGCTTCCTTAGTTTTAGCGTGCTGTGAAAATATCTCAAGAATCAACGAGCTTCTATCTATTACTTTTACGCTTTTACTTAAATTGGAAAAGTTTTTTATCTGGGCTGGACTAAGCTCATCATCAAAGATTACAAGCGATACATTTACACTTTTTGCCTGCTCAATAATTTGTTTTGCCTTACCTGGACCAATGAAAAATGAGGGGTTAATCTTATTGAGTTTTTGAATAAAGCAATGAACTACATTGGCTCCAGCAGTTTCTGCAAGCAAACTCAGCTCATCAAGGTGTTCATCAACTTTTGTAACTGTCAAGTTGCCATAAACTGCCCCAACCAAGAAAGCATTTTCAGCTAATGTTTTACTTTTACTATCAATCAAAGGTTAGCTTGCTTCTTTGCGGGCCTACTGATAACTGACTCAATCAAATAAAAGATAATAGCTAAGATAAGAAATAATCTCCACATGGATTGACCAAACCGGTTAGCTTTAATCTTCTCGGTTATCTGACCATCTAAAATTGTAATCATAGTATCGTTGAATTGACCTATTAGCTCATCAAGATCAGCTCTGATTTGTGGTGATTCAAATTTTGATAAGAATGTAGAAAATGAAGTATAATAATCATCTTCAAAATAAAGATCATAGGAGCCTAATTCACTTGTATTCTTTATTTCTATTTGCTCATTCTGATAGTTTGGTACAACAGTTATTTCTTTTTTTGATGGGGTAATGAGTTTCCATCTTTGATTTATTGATTCGTTAGGAATGTTTATTTTTTTGATTTGATCGATTAAAACTGGGGTGGTATTAAACTCATCTGTAGCTCCTAAAACTAGTGTTCTATGAATGAGCGGTATCAATAAACCTTTCAGTGCAAAATCATTCCATTTTAAATCAAGGGGGGATGTTAAAAAAAGAATCTGCCCATCATATGATTTTATCTCGCTAATAAATGAATCACCGTTATTCATCGATAAGATAGACTTGTGAGATTGATTTAATTTTACAAGATTGTACTTAAATATTTTAGGTAGTGATAATTCTGGCTCACGAAGGTTTAATTGGTTAAAAATTGGATTTTGACGGTCGACAATTTCAACAGTAAAAAAAGACTCCCCTTGGACGGATACAGTTTTTAAGTAAGTTGGAAGAAATAAATTTGACATTAAATCTTGATCTAATGATTGATAATTCTTACCACTAAACCATAAAATAGAACCACCATTTTGAAGAAATACTTTAATAGATTGAATAGATCTTGTGGATAGATAAGGCGGGTCAACCAATATCAAAACATCAGTCTGATCTAAAAATATAGCATCAATAGATTGCATTTCTTTAAGTTCGATATCTAAAAAATCTGATTCACCGTTTATCGATTCCAATACTGTTCTTATTAAAAATGAATCCTCAATATTTGATGTAATTACTTTGCAAGAAATTTGCTCAGGTATGTAAAGCTCAAATGTTTTTTTGTTGTCTAATCTAAACTCATCTTTGTCAATTTCAATACTCCCCTTAACAACGCCAGCTTTTGCAGGGTAAGATTCAAATTGATATTCTTTTATACTATTTAAACTAAAATTTGAAACAATTTGCCCAATGCGATTTTCATTTAGATATAGCTCTATAGGAATATTGTTTTTTTCAATCAAACCGCTGTTCTGGATTTTTGCCTTTATTTTTAAAAGTTGATTAGGCTGCTTGATTTGCCCGGTTGTTGAAATACTGCTTACTGAAAGATTGTCTCTTAAAAATTCATTTTTAGTTACATAGAATTGCCAGCTTTTATGAAATTCAGCAAAGCCAGATGGCGGTAAAGATTGAAAATCACTCAAGACAAAACATTCTTTATTAGGCAATTCATCTTCAATCGATTTTAATAGAGAATCTGTAAATGTCCATAAATTATCATACCCCATAGATTGAGAAACCTGCAAATTTTTAAAATCGAACTGCACACCTTCTTCTATGATGTCATCAAATATCATTTTTGGAGGGTTGGTTTGAAAAATCTTAAGTTGTGTAACACCATCAAAGCTTGAAAAGATAGATGGAAGTGTAGATAGATTTTTTTCAAGATGAGATAAGCTATTTTTATTTACTCCGAGGCTTGCAGAATTATCTATAATTACTACAGCTATTGATTCAGTTGAGCTAGCAACCCATGCGGAGTTCTTGTTTTTTTGAATTGGACCAGAAAATACCAAAACGAGACAGGCAATGATCAACATTCTCAATAAGACCAATAACCACTCTATTACTTTTAATTTTTTAATTGATTCGGTTTCTAATGACTTGAGATGAATAAGCGATGGAAACTCAACTGTTTTTGAGGTTCTTTTGCTGGCTAAATGAATTATTAGTGGAATGATTGTTGCAAATAAACCCCAAAGAATAGAAGGGAATAAAAAAGACATTAAATTATACCTGAGCTAATTGTCATTGCTGATGCTGAAAAAACAGGAATGCTTAAGTTATCATCAATTGGAATGGGGACAATTTCAATAATCATTGCAGAAAAGGCCCCAACTATAGAAACATAAAGGGGTAGTGAATTAAAATAAAAAGCAATGATAATACAAGGAAGTAGACCACCTAAAAAACCTTCAAAAGTTTTATTGAAAAATGCGACTTTTCCAAATTTTCTACCAACTAATGCTGCAAAAGTATCGCCTAGGCTCATAAAAACAAGTGAAAGAATCGCTATATTTTTTGGAAACAATGAAATAGTTAATAAAGAAGCTATCATCACCCAGGTAGCACCAGTAAGCTTACCTTTTATCTCGTGATTTCGTAGCATCTTACCAAAAATTTTGATGAAAAATATTTTAATAAAAGGGAATTTACTTCTTATTACATCGATAAAAAGAAACAGACAGGTCAACCCAAATAAAATCTTTAAAAAATCACTTTTATTTGGAAAAATATGCCAATAGCTCAAAGGAATGACCAGATTTAATAGATGTATTGCCTTGCGAACATATTCATGGGAGCTAATCATTTATCGTTTTGAAGCGTATCGAAAATATCTTGCAAATCTAGGATGCTCACTACCAGATTTATTTTAGCTGACTGCTCAAGAACTGTTCCAGGAATGATTGATTGATCTAAAACAGTGTACGGAACTAAATCTTCGTTTTGCTGATAGGATACCTTTCCTAATTTAAGTTTTGAATTTTTTAGCTTTTCTTTTGCATTATTTAAACTCAAACCAAAAAGTTGAGGGACTTGAAAAAAATCTGGTGGGAGACCCATGCTTACCGTCAACTGCAAGCCATAACCTTTTTTTATTTGATCACCAAATTTTGGAAATTGCCATGCCACTGTACCTTCTTGATAGTCAGGATTAAATTCGGTATAAATTGTATCAACATTTAAGCCTAATTGTTGAAGTGAAATTTCTGCGCTTCGTCTGGATTGACCTACTAGATTTGGAACATCTATCATTTTTTCAGCCTGAGCAATTTTTAGCTTGATTGTTCTACCTCTTTTGACTTTACTACCAGAGGTTGGATATTGATCGATTACTGTCTCAGGATCAACTTTTGATGTAAATAATGTATCAAAAACATCTCCCTTAAAACCCTCGGCACTCAACTCTCTAAGAGCGCGATCAATGCTTTTTCCCTGCAAGTTCATCACAATAACGCTATTGTCTTTGCGTATATAGAAAGGCATTATCAACCAATCAAACAATAAGAAAATCATCAAAGATGACAATATCAGAGCTATTGAAAAGTTTAATATTTTACTTAACATCTTCTTATTCTTGCTGCAAACATCCCGTCAACATTATCTCTGGGTGGAAAAGTTTCAAAGCAATTTTGTTCATTTATCCATTTCTTTGGAACAAAGCTTTCTGCAGATTCAAGTTTATAATTCGAATTCAATTTAAGAAACGAGCTGACTACATTCCAATTCTCTTGATACTCAAGCGAGCAAGTTGAGTAAACAAGAATACCATTTGGCTTTAAAAAACCTGACATATGTTGAAGAATTTTCATTTGATAGAAGGACATCTTTTTAGAGTCTCCTTTTTTTCTTCTCCATTTAATATCAGGTCTTTTTGAAATAACGCCAGTTCCTGTACAGGGAGCGTCTATGAGGATTCTATCGGCATTTGGAAATTCATCCTTTGTAGCATCTTTTAATTGCCACGAAATTGGAAGACTAAGATCTTTGCAGCGTTGTTTTGCCTTCAGAACCAAAGATTTGTTTATATCTGAAGAGTAAACTTTTGCCGATTCTTTGGTTTTATGGTAAATATAAATTGATTTTGTTCCAGGAGCAGCGCACACATCCAATACCACATCCCCTTTTTTAGGGTTTAAAAGTTCAACTATTGCACCTGAGGCGCGGTCTTGAATGAATACTTCGCCATTTGCATGGATAGAGCTAGAAATAATTTTTCCAAGCCCAGAATCAATTCTTAAGAAATTTTGTGAAAAGGGGCTTTTATGAAATTCTACTCCTAATTGGTCAAGCTTGTCTTTCAACATATCCATTGGCATATTTGTTCTAATATCCTGCAAAGAAGGTTTGTTTAAATGATCTAAAAGCTGTCTAGTTTTTAGATCTCCAAATTGAGCACTCCAATTGTCCACCATCCATCTGCTGAAAGATTTTTGAATAGCAAGGTCTTTGCTCTTCAAAATAGTTTGCTTTTCTATTTTTTTTGCTTTTCTTAAAACAGCATTAACCAAACCTGAAAAGTTGGTTTTTTTGACTTTTTTTGAGATGTTAACCCAAGAATTTACTACAGCATGGTCCGGTACAGATTCATCCATAAAAAATTCATAATAACCCAAACGTAGAATGCACAAAATTTCTAATGGTAATTTATTGATCGATTTATTAAGCGATGGAGCTATTAGAGCATCTAAATATTTCTTCCAGCGAATGACTTCATTTGACAAAACCATAGCTCGCTTTCGGTCATTTGAAGCAATGTTATTTTTTTTATAATAAGCATTTCTTATTGATTTTAGTTGCAGGTTGAAAGTCTCAAATTCAAATACAATCCTAAATGCATGATACCTAGCGCTATCCATATTAAATAAATTCAATGAGAGATTCTTTATTAATTCCCCTAACCCAGTCCTCAGCTTTCATAGCGCGCTTTCCTTCTGCTTGTAATAATAGAATTTTTAAAAAGTAATCTGAACACGATACAAATAATGATTCATTATCTATCCTTATTGTACCAGCATTTACTGATGACAGGTCTTTACGTACAATTGATTGTAATATTTTTATCCTTTTACCATTGAAAGTTGTATAGGCGCCAGGTGATCTATAAAGAGCGCGAATTTTTGATTGAACAGAGAATGCGCTTTGATTCCAATCAATTTGACAAATTTCTTTGGTTATTTTTGGCGCTTGTGAGGCTAATG
>CEOW01054756.1_pt1 | contig 10315 bp, 15 predicted proteins | sample 530621 | NCBI WGS metagenome assembly CEOW01 (sample SAMEA2620734, study PRJEB7988) | marine metagenome | isolation source: saline water (ENVO:00002010), including | reverse complement strand
CCATCTTCATCTTTTAAGAAATCAAAGTTTACAACATAGTTAGAACTATGTCCTTCGATAGTTTGTGCTGTTTCTTCTTGATTGTTTCTTGCCGCTCCAACAATACTTTCCCAATTTATTGCTTTTTTAGGATACGCACCTACTGTAATAGGTCTATCATATGCAACCATTCTTAATAAATCATTTGGATCGAATTCAATGTCTGCATCAATAAAGAATAAATGTGTTGCTTCAGGATGTTCCATAAAGAAACTTACAAGTGTATTTCTACCTCTTGTAATTAAACTTTCGTTTGCCAATGTGCTTACTGTAAACTGAATATCATATTTGTTACACAAGATTGAAAGTCTCATCATACTTCTAAAAAAGGGTTCACCAATTTGCCCACCATAGCAAGGTGTTGCAATAAAAATGTGTTTATCCCTTAATACTTGGATTGGTATTTCAATTTTTGCGTCTAGTAACTTAAATAAAACATCTTGATCCTTATCAGGTTGTATGTTTTCATTTACTGTACTTGTCTGATTTTTTTGAGCCTTTGCTGATTTTTTTGCTTTTGCTCGACGTTCTTTTCTATTAGCCATTTTGTATCCTATATAAAACTAAAGTAATATGTTACAGTATTTAACTATCAAAGTCAATACTTTTGATACAAAGTGGCTAATAATTTTTGTTCTTTATCTGGTGTGTTCTGGCTTTTTCGATATGAATTGATTTAACTTTTCTGCTTCTGAGATAACTTCTTCCGTAGAAGGCATGAACTCCGGCTTCCCTGCTTTTGCCTGCAGGATAAGTCTTGCTTCTTGTATCAATTCAAGTCGTATTTCATATGGCGTTTTGTTTGACACGTCGTCTCCTACTTCGTTGTATTACATCAATATTTATCTTATTTCAGTAATTTACCATCAATGTATTTCTTATAAACAACGTTTATATCTGCTGTATCTTCTACAGCCGCACTTAATATAACTCTATCTGTGTCGCAATGTTCGTTATAACCTCTGTGCATAATCATTGTATTTTGAAAACCTGGTACAGTTTGATTTGTCCATCTACAAAGCATTTCTGTTTCTTTCATATCTGTTTGTGTAACAAATCCATGTTTTTCATTTTCTCTAGGATCTATATTTTTGAATCTAGGAAATGTTGCCCATTGTGCCTCTGACTTTTCGAAGTCTCCAAATACTGGAAAGTTTAATGCACATTGTCTTGTGTGAAATACAGGTCCTTCACAATGCCATCTGCTATTTGCATTAGCAGGTGTTCTTAACATTAACACACTTGAAAATTTTAAATTTAGTGTGTCTTGTAACCATTCTTTTAAATTTTTTGTCAAATTATAATTTGCTTCTTCATATAAGTTTACTTGCTTAAAATCTCTTTTGTCTTGACTGCTGTTTTCTTCTACTTTAATAAAACTTTGATACCAGTTAGCAGTATTGGATCTAGATTCTCCTGTAAGTCTATCAGCAGTTTTAACATCTGTTTTTGCAATTTCTCTTTCTTTTTCATCTATAAAATATTCTGTGACATCAAAAGGAGGCATACTCAATTCTGGTATTTCAAAATAATATGGCAAGTCAACTCTGTCAGTCATTTAACAGTTCTCCGTTTTGATACATTTCGTAAACTTCTTCTATAGTTTTATTTATAGCCGCACTTACTACTATTCTATTTTGCTCTGTAAAATTAAATACTCGATGCCAATGCATAGTATTATATATTGTTGCTTTTGTAGGAGTCATTCTATGTTCTGCTAATACTTCTAAATTATCTGCCTCCCACCAAGCACCTCTTGTATCATTAGTTCTAATATCTTCATCGCCCCTACTTGCCCATTGAACATAAGAATTTTCATGGTCACCAACAAGCATAAAATTTAAAGCACATTGTCTGCCAAATAGATTTGGTCCTTCAGCATGCCAAGGACTTGAACCATCTGGTTCTGTATTCAATAATGTAATTGCTCCAAACTTTAAATTAACTTTTTTATCTAAATGTTCTTTTACAACACTATACCAATTTGTAGGTACCGCTCTATATTGAAATGTTGAGCCTCCTTGTCCTTTACCTGAGGGTGACATAAAATCACTAGGATGTTGAACATAAGGTATTTCAAAAATTTCTTTGGGTATTTCTAAAGATGGTAAATCGAAATAATATGGTATCATATTACTATTTATGGTGGTTTAGAAAACTTTGTTTATCAAAAAGAACGACATAAGCATAAATCCTAATGCTGATAATTGCACTATAGTTGCTATTGCTACAAAGCCAAGTTGTCGGTCTCCCCACCACTTTAGTTCTGTTTCATACCAATGCTGTGTTTCTTCAGGTGTAGCATCTGCAGGTTTGAATACAATTTCTAATTGTTTTGCAAAGTTTGGGTCTATAGGTTTTTCTTCTATTGGTCTTTTCCAACTATCTGTTTTCATAATTAAAATAAAGTTATTAATGTTGTCAAAGCCACAAAGACAGGTACTTCCCAAGGAATGAAAATTATTCCAAGAATAATTGCCTGCTTAATATTGCTATTCATTTAAACTTTTACTATTTCTATTTCGTCTTCTCGCCACTTGGAGTGTGAAGTGTATTCATCTAACACCATTGTTACTGTGGCTCTTACTTTTACATCACGTCCGGTTTTGATAATAAAGGGTGTATTCCAATAATTTTCTATTACAAAATCTTTTACAATTTTTCCTAACTGTGGCTCGTAATGTGCGTTAGTTACATCTAATACTGCTTTTTCTAACCATGCCATAATCTATCCTGCTATGCTTACAGTAGAGATTAAAAATATTGACATAAGGCAAAATAATTCAAACGAATCTTGAACATCGGAGGTTTTTATGTGTTTTAATTTAGTGTGAATTTTTCTCATCTTAGTGTGTATCAGATATACATAAAACTTATTATGTATAATAACTACTGTTTATACAGAAGGTATTTATTCCAATATAACAAAAAGTTATTAAAGTGTGGTATTTTTACAACGTTTTAGTTATGCTGATGTCATTGAGGTTATTGCAAAACTCGTAAGGACAACGTGTTTCTGTTTTAGGAATGTCCCAATTATCCAATTGAGTAATGTTTCCAAAGTTTCTAGCACCACACCAACTGCTAACTACTTCCCCATTCATGTCAATGTTTAAACTATCAAATCCTAATTCACATTTCATGCCTTTAAATTTGTTTAGTCCTTCATTTATTATTTGATGACTCTGTACATATTTAGGTGGAGCATCTTCATACATAAATTCTGTACTCCAAAAACGTGGATGAGTCTGCTCGTCATTTGGATCACTGTGTGTTTGATTTGGATTTGGTAGAAGTCCTGGACGTTGCATAATTTTTATTTCTTCTGGTGTATATTTGTAATAGGTTTCTTGTTGATGATGATTTGCTTCTGGTCCTAAATATTTTTTGTACATTGTTTTTATTGTGATGTTCACATCATATATGCTTTGCATTTGACCATCTAAAAACATATTTCTCAAATTATCTGCAACTGTAGACAATTCTTCTACTCTGCCGCCAATACCTGCAATGTTAATATCTAAGATTAATTTATCTTTAAGAACACTTACTACATCATATAAATGTTGTTCGTCCATTGTTAAAGGGTGATATGTAATAACTACTCCTGTAAGATAATCTCTTGCTTCTTCCCACCAACGTGTAGTTCTGCTACCATTTGTATATATTGTAACACTAGAACTATATGAAGCAATTCGTTCTATAATTTTTTCAAAGTCTGGTATTGTAGTTACTTCTCCACCTAACAACTCCCAATGCATAAATCTATTTTTGGATCTATAATGGTTAGATATTTTGTCTACAACTTGTAAATATCTCTCTGTTGACAGCCAAGGTTTAGAACCGTCGTGTAATATGCTAGGACAATAGTCGCAACTGAAGTTACAGGTATTACCCATACTCCATTGAATTTGTACTGCTCGTTCTGGGTCTGTGGTGTGAGGACCTTTTACCCATAGTAGTTTTGCCATACTACTATTTATCGGTAATAAGTTTGTTTACTATGTCTTGTATAATTCTATGTGTTGCCATTGCATCAAAAGTCATCTTTGCATCAACACGTTTAAAGTCTGTGTCTTTCCAAATTTTTCCTTTTTGTATCCATGCAAATACATCTTTTAATCTAGTTGGTACAGGAAACTCTGCGTGATGATTTATAATCACTTGTTCTGCTAGTTCATCATCATATCCAGGTTTACAAAATCCGTGTGTGCAATCCATAAACTCTATAAATTCACTGTTTGTTTCTCTAGCAAATATTTTGCCACGTTCTGGGCTAGTCCAATTATCTGCTTCTCCATGATATAATGTTACATCACAATCTTTTGCTTTTTCAAATTCTGGTTCAAAGGGCCATAAGTTTCCATATACTAAAGCATAAAAAGTGTCTTTTGGCATTACATCTCCATAATGTGCAATTACCTGTGCAATGCTATCGGCACCCCAACTAAATCCTACACATGCAACTTTGTTTACATTTAAGTTAGGAAATAAATTTTCTTCATTTTCTAAAATATACTTGTATGCTTCTACTGTTTCATATGCTCTTGCTCTTGGACTTACATACCCACCTAATTCATTCCAATTTATATTTGTCATGTTTCTACATGAAAAACTATCTATACACAATGTTGCTACACCGTGGTCATTCAAAATATTAACAAAATGTTCTGTGTCGTTACCTAGTCCACCTGAACCATGACTGATTATACATAAAGGTTGGTTGCCATCAAACTTAAACGGTATTGAAACTTCACATCCAACTGCTATTGGAGACTCATCCCAATAAACATTTCTCATTCCCTCTACGGAAAAAATTAATTTCTTTACATTCTTTTTCATACGGAATATTCCTTAAATTTATTAAAATTGATATTCCATACTACCTGAGGCACTTGATAAAAATCATATATACCTTCTGGAACAGCAATACCTTTTTGTTTCCACCAATTACGTTTAATGTAATCTGTTATTGTATTTGTGCTTTTTACATAGTTAGACGAATATGCTTTGTTGGCTAAAGTAGTTCCAAATGTTGCTTTGAAGTTCGGCTGTTCACTTGCCCATTTGCAATTAAAATAAAGTAACCCATCGAATTCAGGCATTTCGTGTCCACGACCATATCGTACAAATTTTGTCATAGGTATATTTTCATTTGGAATACGTGATAGTCTAGTCCATACTCTATAATAACCTTCTTTGTACTCAGGCATGTATTGTACACCTGCTACAGCATAAATTTCTTCTGTAGGTATATGTACCATACAATGATATTTAATTTTGTCTACTTTCATTGCATCGGTCGATGCATTTTGTGAGAATCCTAAACTACCTGCCACATCACAAAACTTTTCTAACATAGGCATCCAATAGTCGTCTAATTCGACACAACCTATTTTGCCATCGAAAAAAGTTCTTAGGATTTTTTGATTGTTGCTATCATCCATCTGCCTATATCCAATTCGTACCATTTTGTATTAAAATTTAATCTTCTCGGTTTGTAATGATGATTGTTGTGTAAACTTTCACCCCATGTTAAAAATACTAACCAAGGATTGTTAGTGCTATTATTACTCATAGGATCTGTTTCGTATGTTAATCCTTTTATAGGTAAATGACCAAATACATTTACTATACCACTTATAATAACACTTAGAAAACTTGCATTTAAACTAGCAAGTATATATCTGCCGTCAAACCACCAAACTGTAAATAATGTAATTAACATTAAATTTAGTAGTATTAGCAAAACATAATTCTTGTGGCACCAGATTGCAAACGGATCTAAAGACTTTTTAATTTTAAAAAGTTCCATCCTAGCAAATTCATGATTTTCTTTTTGAAATATCCAACCAAAGAAAGCATAAAACAATCCTTTAGTTGGAGTGTGTACATCTCCGTCTTTGTCTGTGTGTGCATGGTGACTCCTGTTGTGTAGTAATGTCCACGTCACCGGTGAACCTTGTGCTCCTTGACAACCTAAGTAAAGTAATAACTTGCGTATAGGTTCCCATGTTTTAAAACTATGATGAGCATGTAATCTGTGATATCCAACACTAATACCATATCCACTATACAATATAGTAAACAATGCTGTAGCACACCAAAGTTGCATACTTCCATTAAACATGGACCATGCTAAACTCAAAGCCGCTACTGGTAAAAATATTAAATAAAATAACATTATTTTTTTAGTCCTTTAATTACCCAGCCACTCATATCTATTTCTGACCAATGATGGCTGTTACTTGTTGCTCTCCAATGTTTATGATGATTGTTGTGCAACATTTCTCCCCATGTAAGAATAGATCCTACTCTATTATTTACACTATTATCTGGTGTATCAAAGTTTCTATAACCAAACCAACTGTAGTGGCTTAATGCTGTTACTAAACTTGTATTCATTAATGTTGCCCAAATACCAAACCAAATACCATATAGTGCAACTTGCCAACCAAACAGTAACCATGCTAATGCAAAAGTTCCGTAATTGATTGCTATGTGATAGTCATTTAAAAATGTATAATATTTGTCTGTTACAAATTCTCTTCTAATGTATGTAACTAAAACACGTCTATCAATATGTTTATCAAAATATTTTTGTTCTCTGTGCCAAGTTAAAAAGGCATGCCAAAATCCTTTGAGTGGTGAATGTGGGTCATCTTCTCTATCACTATTTTTATGATGTCCTCTTTCATGTATCATAACCCAAGGAAAAATACTACCATAACCATTAAACACACTTAAAGTTGTCATAATTCTTTCTTTCCATTTAGGCATATCAAATGCTTTATGACCCCAATACCTATGAAGTCCTATAGCCATACCTATACAACCAAAAAGAAAATATGTAATTAAACTTAACCAAAGATAATTCCAATCACCATTGTATGCCATAATCGGCAGGATACAAAATCCAACTACTTGAATTGGAAGTGTATAAAACCAAAAATTTATTTTTGCTTTATCTTTAAAAAAGTTTGTTAAGGAAGTCAAAATCTTGCTCATAGTGTGTTTCTAACATATCTTTTAATTTTGTGTCAACTTTAACTGTATATTGCAAACTAGCATATTTCATTGTCAAAGGACCAAAAGGCGACAATTTCTGTCTAAGCACTTTATCGTATTTATCATGTCCGAAGTAACTTTTAAGCAATTCAATGGCAATTAACTTCTGAGTAGTAGGTTTTATGTCAAAACCTGCTTGTTTTATAGTTCTCATCTCATATTGATAGTATCGATGAGGGGCATTATCAACAAATTGTTGTGTTGGCATTTTTAAAACTTCACCATAACTTTGTGTAAAAAGCCAACTTGCATACATGTTTACATAATGTTCTTGAAAATTAGTGTATTCTTTTCCGGCATGTTCAGCCGCATGTTCTTGAGTTTGGTGTGGAACAAAAGGCATAAATCCATTATTTTTACTTCTAGTCCAATCACTATTACTAACATGCATCATAAATCCTGGATACACAATACAGCAATCAGGAAGTAAATCAAAAAACTTTCCTACTATAGTCATTTGCGGTTGTGTTGTTGGGAAGTGTTCTCCCCAATACAAAAAGTCTGGCCCGTCAAATAATTCAGGTACATCTATGTGAAATAATTCATATTTAATACCTCTGCTTTCACAGTAAGCAATAGTACAATCATTCTCTCTTTTACTAAGGTCATTACTTAATACAGGTATAGCCGCAACAAATTCTATGCCAGCCATTTTAAAAGCCTGCATGGCTACTTGCGAATACATGTGTTGTACACTATAATCACACCATACATAAATGTCCTTGGTATATTTTTCTCTTATTTCCTTCGCAGTTAAAATTGCTTCTTGCATAGGAGTACCCAACTTTCTAGTTGGAGCATGTAAAAACATATCAACATTTTGCCCATTACCAAATTCGCTAAATGTTATTCCTCTCATGACATACTCCTATACAAGTGTAAATCATTTAAATTGTATGTTCTTATAAATGGGTCGCCTGGTTCTAAAAGTTTTACAGGTCTGCTCATAGGTACCCAATACTCTCTAATATTAAATGGAGGCATATTGTATTCTCTATTGTAATATTTTTCTTTGCATTCTTCGTAACTAAGTTTATTATCTGCATCACAACTAATTATATGGTATTCAAATAATTGTCCGTTTATATCTGCAAGTATTCTATGAAACATATCTTCTTTGTATTTGAATGTTCCGTATAACCAACCTACATCAGGGTCAAAAGTTATACCCCTAGGCATTTTATTTTCCAAATCAATAAATCTAGGCTCAACAAAACTATCTAAAGGAATACTTCCGCTTAACACACTTGCTTGGTCTCCAGGTTTAACTGGTAATAAGTGTTCTCCTGCAATATATCTTAAATTGGATACAGGCATAAACTCGTAAAATTTTGTTTCTTTAGACGGCGTTTGTGCGAGTCTTAGAGGCCAAGGAGCACTACGAACATGACTTTCACTATAAAAACCTAATTCGTAATCTAATTCTAAACGTTTATTAGACATTAATTCACATACTTCATGAACTGCTTTATTACTGTTTGGTTCATTAGGAAGTGTTATATCATAAAGGTCAATCCAGTTTTGATAGAAGCCATTGTGTAAATTTCCGCCTACTTTGATAACTCCATCTACTGCTACAGGAGTAATATCTATTACAGGTAAATCTTGATTACCGCCTGCACAAACTACCATATTTCCTGCTTCAATTAGTTTTTGGATCCTATAATCTATGATATAATTACGGTCCATTTGCCAACTTATACACAATATTTGTGGTTGTAGGGCCTCTAAAAGGTCTAGTTTTTCTATGAGTGGTGCAAGTGTATCTTCTGCTAAAACTGTCGTATATGACGTTGTATGACGTTCATAGACGTCAATATAGCCACAATCTTCATTAGATTGCATACTTAGTACCGGATAATTGCTTGTAATATTGTTTATTCTTTCGTATTCTCTTAATTCACAATCTATAAGGTATGTGTTATGTTTAAAAGATTGTATTATTTCGACAGGAAAGTCATTTGTGTCGATATAATCACTGAATTGAATTATTAGCATACAGCATATTTATATATGCTTGTATATGATTAGCCGGAGAATACGGTACCAGATCCTGTAGCGGCATGACCACAACTAGCACTATCGCCCTTTCTGGTTACTGGCTTGCCTTCAGCAAATACTGTACCACTTGCTGATACTATTGTTGCTGAAACGTGTGGTGGATCTCCATGTGGGGAAACATTATCATTAATAACAGATGTATCACTACCTTCTGTCTTAACTGTAGGAGCACCAGGACCCAAAATAGTTCCTACTGCATTGTCAGTTAATACTCTAGTTACACCTGGCATTTATTTTACATTCCTGAGGAGCCAGGTTGCTGTACTGACTTAACATAACTTAGGTATGCTTGTTTCATCTTGTTAAGTGGAGTTGTTTCTAAACTCATGCCATCGGCTCTTGCAACTCTAGATTCCCAACTATCATAATCTAATGGGCTACCATTTCCTCGAACAAGAACTCCCTTAGCATTCTTTTTAACATCGTCATCAGCAACTTCTTTTGAACGACCATCATCTACTGTAGGTTCGTATTGTGCAACTTCACCTGGTGACCTTTCTGAGTCTATAGCACGTTCGGCACTACTTGTAGAATTTTTGTTATAGTCAGGTGAATCGTATGCAACTTCTTGTCCTGCAACACCTGGTGATGCTGTTGCTAAACTTCCGATTGCTCCTATTGTAGCCATTGCTTTACCTAGTTTACCTAATTTCTTTTCTGCTAGAAGTTCAGCAATCAATTGCTGTTCTTCAATTAAGTCTATAAGTTCTCTCATTTCCATAATATTGTTTCCATAAAATGTTTACTATGTATTTATCTATTTACTCAAAAGAAAAGGGTCGTTGCCGACCCTTTTCGTGTTTGGTGATCCATTATGCAGAATAAGATACACCGCGGTATGTGCCGCTTACTGGTGACTTAGACTTTTCTGCAACTATAGGATCGTGCTTGATGCCTCTGTAAATACCAGGCTGAGGTTGTACTTTCTCGGCTTTGATATTTTTAGGATCGTATGCGATACCTCTATATACTTTAGTCATATCATCCTCCTCAATTAATTAAGTTAGATGCGTTCCTTCGGTAACTGTCGGTCTCGTTCCCCAGGATGGGTACTTGCTTGCCTTTGTTTTTGTGAAAAACAAAGAGGTTTTCAGGTTACTTACTTCCGTTCACTGCTACATTTAGAGTGAATGAACGATTGTAAATA
>CEOW01118634.1_pt1 | contig 10412 bp, 13 predicted proteins | sample 530621 | NCBI WGS metagenome assembly CEOW01 (sample SAMEA2620734, study PRJEB7988) | marine metagenome | isolation source: saline water (ENVO:00002010), including | reverse complement strand
TAGGAATTGTATAGATAGTTCCTTTTTTAACTTGATGAAATGTTTTTCTTATTAGTTCATTATTGTGACCAATTATTTGAGCACCTGAACCCATAGTAGTATCAATATATTGATTTCCATTTGAATCGAAAATGTAACAACCTTTTGCTTTTTTGATTACCATAACTTTGAATGAGATTCCCCAAATATCATACCATTTGCTGTACAATTATTACATGGAGATAAAACTCTTTCTCCTTTTACAAGTTTACTTCTAAAATCATTTAATTTTTTATCCAACCAAATATCGATAAGTTTCTTTTCTAAAACATTTCCAAAAACTTCGGTTCTATTATACATATCTTGACAACATAGTAATACATCTCCATTGTAATCAATGTAAGTGGCGTAATGTGGATAAAAACAAGGCCTTTCATGAGGTGATTCTATTTTATCACCCATAGTTCCAGCTCTGTTTGTATATAACAATCCGTAATCCTCTTCCTCTTCGTACCACCTATCTCTCAATGTATAATAATTGTCCCCAACTCCACAATCTTTAAATAAATTTGTAAAGTATTCTATTTGTTCAGGTCCGTCATACATACTAACAACCAATTGTTGTAAACCTGAACCATAAAGACTTTCAATCATTTTTGGTTTGAGTTTATCTCCGTTTGTGACGATTTCAATATGGATGTTTCGGTCACCAAATTCTTTAACTATTGATGATAGATATTTTGTTAAAGTGGCTTCACCTGTACCACTAATATTAACTATTCCACTAAAATTGATTTCTTCCAATTGTTTTGCTATTTCTTGGGCAAGGTTTAAATCCATGTGGATATTTTGATTTGGGTAGACTTTTGGGTCGTGTCTTGGACAAAAAATGCAAGTTCTATTACAAAGTTCATTAACATTTAGTTCGACAAAACTAAATAAAGGAAAACCATCTCGTAGTTTTACATCATCAATTTTTGGTGTTTTCCTTTTAATGTTCCGTCTGATTGCATCAGTCATCCCCATTATTATTTTTTCGGTATACCGCCTACTGTTTCTCGTTCAATATCATTGTGGTCTAACTCAACCCAATATATTTCATATGCTATAGTATTTTCGAGTGCCTCGAACTCATGAAATTTACCTGGCTTGACTATACTTAAATCACCTGTACATGCAATAGTTTCATCAACTAAATCATAATCAGTTTCGTAAATTGTGATTTTTAGTTTACCCTTTTCAATATAAAATGCGTTTATCTTATGTATATGTTTATGTTTCGAGCAGAACGCTCCTTTGTTAACCTCGATTCTGTGTAGTTCGAAGTTAGGATTTGAAAATATTTCACGAGTCTCACCCCAAACTTTACCTTGTATATTCATCTTTACTCCTTATCTATATGTGGATTAAAATCGAAAATTTCATTTCGATTCAAAATCTTAATTGGTTTGACCTTAAATGGAAACCCATGATGGTCAGGATTATTTTTCTTTGGTATTCCCTCTTTAATTAATTTTTGTAGTATTTGTCGTCTTTTACCTTTTTCTTTTGCCCATTGAAGATTCATCTTAGAAAACCACCATTCATCTTCAGGATGTTTACCATCTTCATTGACCTCTGATTCTCGGTAATAACCTGTTATATTATTTTTACCTTCACTTTGAGTACCAAATGTAAATCCATGTACGGTCACATCTTTGAAGAATCTACATGCCGTAAAAATTGTGATTAAACCTGTATCAAGTTCTTTCTTCAAGTTGAATGGTTTTAAAAAGGGTTCAACATTTCTCCACCACTTTTGATTCTTATACATTATGTATCTTTCACCATAGTTTGGAAAGTCCTTCGGTAACTTCAAGTAACTACTACCAGGCTTAGGTTTCTTTGTCCTTGTCCATAAATATTGAATATCCTTGTAATTCTCAGGTACCCATGACTTTATTGAATCTGTCCTTGTCGTAGCCCAAATATCAATTCTTTTTCCAATATATTTTTCATATCCTTCGGTTATACATCTATTCACTCTAATAACGACATCATAACTATCTATAATCTCTCCATACTCTTTTTCCAAAATGGATGGACTATTACCAACAACAATTACTTTTTTATCAATTGGATGATATTCCTCATACATAGATATATTTTCTCTGACACCAATTGCCTTATCTGACATACAATTTCATCCTCATGCCTTCTCCGTAATAAATATCGAGAGTCTCCGTGAATCCGTGCGATTTGATTGTTGTATAAATTTTACTATTTTTCTTTATCATCTCATCGACTTCAATCAATATCTCTTTTAAATCTTTACTTTTCAAAGTTTCTTTCATTCCATCGACTACCAAGCCTTCATTTCCATCTACATCAATTTTTAAATAAGTCGGATTTGGTAATTTAAATCGTTGTATAAATGAGTCCAAACTCATTCCCATAATTGGGAGTTTAAATTTAACTCCTTTTTTGAAAGGATTACCCCACTTTGATTCTTTTAAATCTCTTTCAAGTAAGTCTCCAAAATTACCCTTTGAACCTTCTTTACCTGATTCATAATAAAAGAAATCATAGGAATCACAATCATTCAATGCCATATTGATTGGATTTAGACCTTTTATTTCGTTATTTCTGATGGTCTCCACTTGAACCATGTAATTTAAATAGTTGGGCTCAAATGAAAATACAATCATTTTAGAATGTATCATCTTGGTCAAAAAACTGAATCCACCTATGTTGGAACCAACATCGTAAAATATTCCGTTTGAGTCAAAACTTTCAATCCATCTTACTGTTTTTGGTTCATCTTTTTTGTAAGCATTAATCCGACCTTGAATATGTTCTTTAGTCCCAATTACATTGATAGACTTATCTTTGTAGTTATACCTCATAATCTATGTCGGCCTTTTTGTGGGTCTTTAGTCCAATCCGATTCTTGTTTTATGTAAAATGTTTGAAATGATTTTCTTAAAAATGTTTTTTCCGACCTGTTCCCCATACAATGATTAGTTTGATATTTACCATTCATTGGAGAAAAGAATAAAACACAATTTTTGATGTAAGGTGAGGATTTTTCTATATCTTCATAGACTCGAAGTTCACTTCCTTTTTTATGTGGAGTGTATAAGAATGTACCCAAACTTTCATCATCTCCATCATCTGCCAGATAATGTAACATAGTAAAAAGTTTATCATCCCTATCAGGATGGACTTCATCATAAACATAACCTCTTGTAAAAAGATTTAGTTCACTATAAAAATCTTTAGGTTTTTGTGTAACATTCAATTTATCACCAATCACATCAATTAATTTATCATTTGTTAATATATCATAATACTCTTTTAGGTATGGAGTCTTAGGATAAACACCGACAGATTGATTTACAAAGATATGGTAAGCCCTTATTCCGTGATTATTTAATATTGGTTCCGAATAAAAATTTTCGAGTTCTGAACATACACCTTCATATAAATCTTTTGGTAAAAAGTTTTTGATTATAAGATGTAACCACGGTTCCTCGTCACAATTAGTGTTTTGAATGTTGTCTATTACATAATCAAGATTATTCATTCATCAACCTCTTCAACCCAATCACTTTACTAACCTTTCCTATCAATGAAGTAATCTCTGAAAAATTCAAAGAGGTTGAAGAATCTGACTTGGCTAGTTCGGGTTCATCATATATCTCGGCGAAAAAACCCTTGATTCCACAAATACCAGCGATTTGTGCATATAACTCTGCCATTTCTTTTCTTCCTGATGTTTTAGTTTGACCAGCATTTAATGATTGACAAGTGTGTGTACAATCCATAACAATTGGTACACCAAGTTTTTTCATATCAATCAAATTTCTAACATCTAAAATAACATTTCCATATGGAACTAATGTACCTCTTTCTATTAGGATGACCTTATCATTACCCGTGCTTTGTATTTTTTCTAACGGTCTAATCATATCTTGACCTGATAATAATTGAAATTTCTTAACACTAACAACTTTTTCAGTTTCACCTGCTGATAATAACAAATCAGTTTGTCTACATAAGAAGGCAGGTATTTGTATAATGTCCACGACCTCTGCTATTTTATCAACTTGATGGGTTTCATGGACATCTGTTGTGATTAAAAAATCTTTACTCAATTCCTTAAATATTTCAACACCTTCTTCCAAACCAACTCCTCTAAATGAATCTACTGAAGTCCTATTCGCTTTATCAAAGGAAGCTTTAAATATGTATGTAAAACCAAAACCCTCAGCTAATTTTTTAGCAAACTTGGCAAGTTGTAAGGCCTTTTCGTAATTCTCAAGAACACATGGGCCTGAGATGAGAAACTTATCACCCCTTATTTTTTTATATAGATTATCCGCTAACATCTTTTACTATCTGTTCTAATGTCTCATAGGTTATCGCTTGGTCGGCATCACTAATTGACTTTTCAGGATTTGGATGTGATTCTATAATTAATCCATCAGCTCCTGCTGCCATAGCTGCTTTTGATATTGCTGGTACAAAATTTCTATAACCTGTGGCGTGACTTGGGTCGTAAATAATCGGTATGTCACATAACTCCTTAAGTGCAGGTATCATCATTAAATCAGGTGCCCACCTAATAGATGGAAACACATGACGATAGGATGGAGCTCCTACAACTCCCCTTAAACATATGGCAACTTTTTCATTTCCACCATGTAATATTCTTTCCACCGCTCCAAGGATCTCATCTATCGTTCCCCAAGTTCCTCGTTTCAATAAAATGGGTTTGTCTATTTTTCCAAGTTCATCCAACAATGAATAATTTTGGAAATTTCTCGTACCTACTTGAACAATGTCTATACAATCCATAGTCATTTCGTTGATTTGTAAAACATCCATGATTTCACTTACTATTGGTAAACCACTTTCTTCACGGGCTGTTGCTAGGAATTGTAAACCTTTTTCTCTAAGTCCTTCTTTCCAACCATGTGCACCTACTTTACTTTTTACTGGATAAGTACATGGTTTGTATGCTCCACCTCTTAATGCGTTTACTCCAATGGTGGTCATTTTGTGAGCCCAATCAACAATCATCTTTTCAGATTCCACAGAACATGGGCCCGATATAATAAATGGGTCGGAGTCAAACTTCCATCTATTGGGTTCTAATGAAAGTTTTAATTTATCGGCATCAACCAAAGATTTTATATAATCGTTCATTATCTACTCTCTATGTTTATTTCTGCTTGTTTTAAATCTTCTTCACTATGTATATTAGTGCAATTATCCAAATAACTTCCTACCCTACGACTCATCATTCCACTCTCCACAAATTGTTTTTGGGTTACTCTTACTGCACCATTTCGAGTTCCACTTGAATCAACTGTGACTAAGTCGTCATATTTATTAATTATCGCATAATTGATTAATTCATCTGCGTTTGTTTGTCTGTCAGGATGGTCGGGTTGAATTCCAACTATGTGTGTGATTTCAAGATGTAAATTTTCATAATCTTTTTTGAATTGTTTCACCACATTAACATATACATCGGCAACCTCTCGTTCACCCATGTAACTTTCGTCCCTATCAAACACAATTACATTTTTATACTTTTTGGTTAACTCTTTTACTTCATCGGATTCTGTTGTAACAATTATATGTTTAATCAACTCCGAATTTGTTGCATAATCTAAAGCGTGTTCAACAAGAGTTTTACCTGCTATCACTCTTAAATTTTTTTTCTTTAATCTTGTAGAATCGGTTTTAGCTGGTATTATAGCTAATCCACGAGGGTCATTAATATACATTTTTACTCCTTATTGTGTCCATATTCTCATTACTCTATCTTGTCCTATAAATTGTCCTATGTATTGGAATCTTGCGTTTATTTTCCTAATTTTTTTGAAAATCCAATTATCAACCTTGATTAAATCACAACCATCTAAATCAAGTAGTACATCAAATTCTTGTTTTTTTACTAACTTTTTAATTAGTTTTTTTGAGAATTTATTTATTTTCATCGACCTAAGTTCGGATGAGGTTTTATATGTTTTAAATTTTCTTACTGCCCACAGATATGCTCTTCGTGAACCTTCATGTGTCATTCCACCAACATGAGGTGTAATAATCACATTATGTTTTTTTGAAAACTCTACTAATTTACTTCCTTTGTAATCACCGAATTCATCTTTGATAACATCAGTACCATATCCTTTTAAGTGACCACTTCGAATTGATTCAATGATTGCCTGTTCATCCACTAACTCACCTCTTGAAGTATTTATCAAATAACTTCCTTCTTTCATGTAGGAGAGAAACTCTTCATCTACCATTCCACGAGTCTCGTCTGTCACATGAGTATGTAAAAAAACCACATCAGAATTTGATAAGGTATATTGTAAATCAAATCCATTATGTCCCAACCAAACATCAACATAAGGGTCTACGGCTAAAACCTCAACACCCCATCCATTAAATAATTCACACATAATTTTACCAAGTCTACCATAACCAATCACACCAATTACCTTACCTTTGATTTGATGTCCTACAAATGGTTCGTAATCCCAATTACCCTTTTTGACATCATCAAATCCACTTGGTATGTTTCTTAATAAACTTAACATTAAACCAAAAGCAAGTTCAGAAGTTGATGGTAAATTTTCTAATAATTCCATGTCATCTTTATGTGAAACTACCTTGATATTATTGTAAGTACAATACAAAACATCAATATGGTTTAATCCAGTCGAGGCTGTATTTATACCTTTTAAGTTACTGAATTTTAAGATACTTTCATCTAATAAAAAGTTTTGTTTGTTTGGGTTGGTAAATATCCAATCCACATCTTCATTTTTAAGGTAATCTATCAACTCCTCACGAGAAATCTCAGGTTTATAAACAACCTCACCAAACTTACACATATTTTCGTAGACATCATCAAGATGTTTTACTGGTGTTATACATAATATTTTCATCATAGATATTTTCTTACTATTACAAAATCACCTTTCATATCATCGAAAGCCAATTCTACATTATTTTCTAATAATCCTAACTCATTCAGATGCCACTTTGCCAACATATGGTTGGATATACCCTCGAATGTTGGACACCCATTTAATAAATACGGATTTATACTATAATATAATTCCGAGAATTTATTCATATTGTGACTATTACTAAAGTAAAATAAATCACCAATCTCATGGTTGTTAATCTTATGTGGCCATCCCCAAGGCTTACCATACTTTGATGTTCTTGGTATGTAAAATTTATCAGTATCAAAATTAGAAAAAATTACATCCGTTGTCCAAACCAAATCAAATCGTGATTGAAGTACAAAATCATAAGTGAAACCTTTTTGTAGTTCGTAATTTTGTTTCATTTTGACACACTCTTTTATACTATACCATTTACTATAGTGTGCCTGTACCCTTACACTATTTGGTGGGATAATCTCGTCAAATACTTTTTGTTTTTGTGCTTGGTATCTCTTTGGTTTATATTTATCAATCAATTGATTTTTGTAGTCTACATCCCATGTATGGAAAAACACATCAACATCATTTTTATCCAAAATATGTTTTTTGTTGTGGGTAAAACAAGTATCCAAAACCTTCTGAGTCCCGCCAGATTTATTCCATGATTTACCTTGAAGACTACCAATTAAACCTGTCAAACAAAGTGCTACTTTCATATTTCTATTTCTGAGACTCCACTATTTCTTGGTAAGTTGATAGCAAGAGCCGTGGGTGTTCCATCCGTCTTTCTATCATTAATAAGTATTCTTTCACCACCACCAAATCCCATAATTAACGCATCATATAGGATTCCCGCTCTTTGTAATTGTTTTACAGTCGCAGGTCTAGCACTTTCTTTTCTACCTGTAGTTATAATGATTGTATAACCTTTGTTATCCCAATCCCTTAACTTTTCGTGGGTTCCCTTCAAAACCTCAAGGTTAAGGTTAGGGTTTTGGATTTCTACAGGATTACAATGTTTAACTAATGTACCATCTAAATCACAAAATATGGTTTTGGATTTATTCATCCTTTGTAGGCCCTTACTTCTTTTATTTTTTCATTTTCATCAAATACAATAACATCTGTTACCAATAAGGTTTCTTCTCCATTCACATCGATTTCGATTTCACCCACGATGGTATTCGGACTTTCATGTAACTCAATTGGTTTTATTGTGATTGTATTAACTGAATCAAATATGTCTTGGTTTGCCTGTACAACTTCATCAATACCATTAGCAAATATTTCCCAATCCCTAAGAACAACATCATCGGAAAACATTTGTCTCAGACCTTCAGAATCTTTTTCTGAGAATGTTGCAAAATACTCAATAGCTTTATCATATAACATTAGATAAACTCCTTAACTTTTCATTTATAGTTTCTTTAATTTTCGAATCTATTTGTGGTTTTATTTTTAAAAATTGTTCATCAGACAAAACATAATGACCACAAATTTCTATTAGTTCTTTTTTATTTTCATGTGGTAGAAAGTCTTTATCAACCCATTTCTCCCATCTTTTGGAATCAAAACATATTTGGAAATAATCCTCAATGTCATCACCCATTTTATCAAGATAACATTTGGTTTCTATTTGACCAAACTCAGGTGCTATATTTATTGAGTCCAATCCTAAATCAAATCGTTCTTTGTATTCATCTAAACTCAAGTAATCACCATTATGTTCTTTGGATTTTACTCCAAAATCTTGACAAATTTTTATCATATTTTCCAATCTTTTGGGATTGTAATTTCCAGTATTTATTTGTTTTCCTAAATCTAACCCAACACCCGATTGAACAACCACATACTCTATATTATCAAAGAACGGAAATTTCGAAAGTTGATGTAATAATAATTTCAATTCACCATCATTGAATTTTCTTATTGATTCCTCTGTACCCACTTCAAATTTAACATTCGGATTTTGGTTATAAATGTAATTCATTGAAGATATTGTCGCCTCACATCCATCGGTAAACTTCGGATTCTTTTTCCAAGGATCTATGTGGATTATATCAAAGTATGTTAAATCATGTAAAAATGATTCGAACCCATCATCATCTTTGAATCCTTGACCTTCTCCGCCGTGGTCTCTTTCAATTGGTGCTCTACCATTTACATAAGTTGAAAATTCACCTGTTGTCCAATTGTTCACATAACCACCTTGATAGTCAACTTGTCTTCGTGATGGGATAAATCCAAAATCACCATTGAATTCAATAACAGCATCAACGACATTCTTACTCATCGGCCCTATCCAATATTTCATCTTGTCTCCTCTGTTAACATGACTCTACCTAAGTAATAAAGTAAATGACAATAGGGATAATGATGTAAACCAGCTATGTTCAAAAATATAAGTCCAGTAATTACTTTTACTTTCTTCCAATCCAAATCATTAACCTCAACATAATTTTGTAGAATCTTTTCACATTCAATGTTAGTATTTTTTCTATGGAAATCATAGTAAACAGTATTTAATTCTCTATTGTAATCGTAATGATTCTTATTGATAAAATCATGTGATATAATCAAACCATGATATAACTTAGCCAAATCATAATACAAATCTCCATATTCATAAACTCCATCGAAATTTTGTCTCCAATCTAATAATGAAAATGGTAAACCATCTTTTGTTTTGTTTACCAAAATATTTTCAAAATGTAAATCTCCATGAAATATACTTGGAACTCCGTCAGCCAACCAACTCATATCTAATCTCTTAAACACATCGATTAATGGTGGTAACTTATTATCATTCACTATTTCATCAACATCTTTATTGTCGAATTTTTCATAGTATAAATTTAGTCTTTTGAATGTTTTAGAACCATAAAACTCTTCACATCCATGTTGGAATTCTTTTTCTTCTGAATGAGTTAATTGTATCGGTTTCCAAAAATCATCTAACCAAGATAATAGATACTCAAATCTTTTACCTGTGACTTTTTTGGAAAAAACTTCACCCTCGATAAAATCATAAGTGTAAAAATTATCTGAAGTATCAATGATATTTGGAACATAATTTTTCAAATATTCAGTTCTCTTTACTCTATCAGATATAAACTTTTTATCAGTTGAGAATTTGATTGTTTTATTGTTTGCAAACCAAATAGCCTCATTATCTTTTTCAAGTATATTAGGTTGGTTTTTTGACTTTAATTGTTTTTTTGCCTGATGTAAAGATTTTTCATTACCAGTATCATACCATGTAAACTTAACAGAGTTGAAATTAATTTCTGATTGTAACATTTTTTCAATACCAAAACTTTCTCCCATTGTAAGTGATTCATCTGAATCCATATACTTCCAAAAATCTTCATAGTCTTTAATACCACATATCCCAATGTAAGAAAAATCTTTCGAATCTTCAACCTTATCGTTAAGTTTGATTACATTTCCATCATCATCAAGTAAAAGTGAACGATAATC
>CEOW01050019.1_pt1 | contig 10419 bp, 8 predicted proteins | sample 530621 | NCBI WGS metagenome assembly CEOW01 (sample SAMEA2620734, study PRJEB7988) | marine metagenome | isolation source: saline water (ENVO:00002010), including | reverse complement strand
GAGCCGATATCGGTCGGAACTAGCCCCTCTACAAATCGATGTAATTGGCTATCCCCGTCACCTTGAGGTTGAAATTTTAAATCACCAACAAGCGCCGAGATCTTCTCCAGTTTTGGAACCAAGCTCTTGACTCCACTATCTATACCCAATTGTTCATTGAAAAGATCTCTAGATTGATCTAACTGAGTCAGACAATTTGACAGCAACTGATTTATTTCTTGAAGCCAAACACTTGTTGATCGAAGTCGGCATCCAGCGGAAAAGTGATTACGGGTTTTGGCTGGGAGATGATGAGCTTCATCAACGATAAGAATACTTTCAGACAGGTTCGGCAGAACGGCACCACCACCGAGCGCAAGATCAGCCAATAATAAATCGTGGTTTATTACCAGGACCTCAACAGTATCTAGCTTGGCACGAGAAATAAAAAAAGGACACTGGGCAATGAAGCTGCATCGATTGTTCAAACAACCTCGATGATCCATCGTGACGGGCGTCCATGCGTCCGCATCCAAATCATCATCCCAATCGTCAAGCTCGCCATTCCATTCCCCGCGGGCAAAACTATCAAGCATCGTCTGATATAACGCGGAGTTATTTTGATCACTTTCCATTTCAAACGAGGGCAATTCTGCTGATCGATATTTTAATTGGTCATCCAACCTCTTTGGACATAGATAACGTGCCCTACCCTTCACGAGAGAAAATGAAAAATTAAGTCCTGCATTCTTTTTTATATCCGGCAAATCCTGAAACAGAATTTGTTCCTGAAGCGCCACCGTCGCCGTTGAAATAATTAATCTCTTTCCTTGGTTAAGCGCAATAGGTATCGAGGCCAAGCAATAACTGGCAGTCTTACCCGTACCAGTGCCAGCCTCAATAATCGCGATCCTGGATTCTGATTGGGAAACAGTCTTCGCAACGCAAGCAATCATTTCGCGTTGACCTCTACGAGGTTTAAAACTGCGTTTCCCCAGCCAAGTACTATATGCGACCTGGATATCATTCTTTAACTCTGAGGTTAACGACATGCTGAAGAATTCAAATGACCTCTTGGGGCAACGCAGCTAACGAAGGGAAGAGCCTAGTAATTCCCTCGCGATCACATGGCGCTGGACTTCACTTGGACCTTCACCGATACGCCTTATCCTCATCTCTCTAAACCATCTCTCCAGCGGAAGGTCCTTGGCAACTCCTAGACCACCGAACATTTGCATGCAACGATCTACTACCCTTCCGCCAGCTTCTGTAGCAACTAGCTTTGCCATTGCCGCCTCTTTTCGAAAGGGATCTCCTCTTTGCGCCTTCTCCGCAGCCTCTAAAACGATCCATAAAGACTGCTTGATATCAATATCATTATCTACCAGCATCCACTGGATCGCCTGTCGTGAGGATAGCGGTGCACCGAAAGTTTCTCTCTGAGGCACGTATTCTAATGCCATCTCCTGAGCTTTAATCGCCACGCCAATACAACCCGCCGCATATGGGATCCGTTGACGGGTTAAGCGATCGTTAGCGATCGCGAAGCCTTTGTTGAGCTCACCGAGGATATTCCTCTCAGGTACAACCATGTTTTCGAACTGAAGCTCTGTTGCATAGTGAGCTGAACGAAGCGTATGCACAATTCTCCGAACGTGAAACCCCGGTGTATCAGTGTCAACGATAAAGCAGGTAACTCCGTTTCTGCCCTTGCTGCTGTCTGTTCGGGCGAAAACCAAACCAAAATCAGCTCTATCAGCGCCGCTTATCCAAAGCTTACTCCCATTAATGATCCAGTTATCTCCATCTCGAACAGCCTTAGTTTGGATAGCTCTGGCGGGATCGGAGCCCCCAGAGGGTTCACTCAACCCAAAAAAACCTCGCTTTTCACCGCGTAAAGTCGGATATAAGTATTTATCTTTTTGCTCCTCGGTAGCCTCAAACAACTGTGCGAGGCCGGCTCCCCCAAAAACACCATAGCAAGGGGCATATAAGCCTGCCCTGTGTTGCGACATCTCAACCGCTATTAGGGTTCGAGTAACAAGATCAATATCCGGTCCTCCATACTCTGGTGGGATATCCAATCCGTATAAACCCATTTCCTTCGTCTTGCTAATCAATCGGTCTCGATCTGCCGCATCCAAAGCATCCGCGTCGGGGTCAAGCTTTAGCTCTAATGGCAGTATTTCCTCTCGGACAAACCTTCTAACCAAGCCGATGATCATCTCCTGTTCTTGGGTAAGAGATAGATCCATTACTTAATCCGCTCCCGTAGTTGTCGGGCTTATTCGACCTACTTGAGTCCGATTATTTAATTGTGGGTAGCTTTTATGCTCCGCCCAATGAAGTGCCATTAATTCCTTGAATCGGCTCCAATAACTCGTGGTGATTTCATAGCGAAAGCTCTCTGCGTTGGGAAATGTTGCCAGCATTTCCGCCACCTCGTGTTTTAGACCACCTCGGCTTTTTCCGCCAGCAAAACCTATAAAAATAGTCTGCTCATTATCGTTCGCTAGCTGAAAAACCCCCATATGTCCGGCCAAAACTTCGTTTACCCGTTCAGAGGAGATCCAAGGCTTTTCTAGAGAAATCGCCATATCAAGATTTGATATCGACCTCTACTTTCTTTTTAGGCATTACTGATATCTCCATTGGCGCAAAGCATTCCATGTCAACGTCAATCAAAAAAGGGCCTTCGACTGCTAGAGCCTGGTTGAGCGCGCTCTCAAATTCGGAAACACTTCCTACCCTTACACCTGGCACTCCCATACTCTCAGCCATTGTAGCGAACGCCACTTTCCCAAGATCGGTCTCGTTAATCCGTCCAAACCGATTCTCTTGCAACCATCTCAACACACCGTATCCAGAATCATTAAATACACAGACAATTAGAGGCACCTTATATTGGGCACATGTCGCAAGCTCTGTTGCATGGAACATGAACCCTCCATCACCATGGACAACTAAAGATTTCTTGCCAGTAGCGATCGCGGCACCAACACTCATCGGAAATCCTGGACCTATAGCACCGGAGGTAGGATTGATAGAGGTCCTAGGCTGGAGCACGGGGAATAACTGGTTACCCCAGTTATAGGCTGAGATAGTCTGGTCTCTGACAAAAACACTGTCAGAAGGCAACTTCTCTCTTATAAGGTCCATGACCAACGGCCAGTCAGGACCCAGACGAGCACGCATGGCTGTCCTAACACCATCCCTCGCTTGCCAGACCAAATCATTGAACTGCGAGTCATTCGCGTCAACATTGTCTATCTGCGAAATTATGCCTTCGAGCACTAACTTTGCATCGGCGATTACGCCTATGCTTGCCCTGTGTGTACGGCCGACCATATTTCCATCGATATCGATTTGAATCAAATCCCCAGGCGGCTTCTGAGCAGCAAACTGTCCGTCCACTCCAACAGCAAACTTGGTTCCTATTGCCAATGTCACCTCTGCATCTTGAATCGCATTATAAATGCCTGCGGAGTTATAGTAGTTCCCGACACAAAGCCGATGGGTCTCGGGGATACAACCTCTGCCATCGACAGTTGTTAACACGGGAAGATCCAATTTTTCTGCCAACGTCAGCAAAGCGTCACTGGCTCCAGAAGATATGACGCCGCCACCAGCTACTACCACAGTTTTCCTGCTCGCTTGCAACCGTTTGGTAACGGCCAAGAGTTGATCTTCACCTGGTGCGAACAAATCATTTTCAGGAAGCGAGATCGCAATAGGCTGGGCAGGGGCATATTGGATATCGATCGGTATTTCTAAAGCACCGGGCGCAGGTCTACCCGTATACATATCATTAATAACACTGCATAGCGAAGATCCAAGCTGGTCTACGTGTCTAGGGCTCTCTACTCGTCTGCAGACGGTTGATAACATCGCCACTTGGTTTTCGGCCTCATGAACATAGCTCAACCCCTTCCCATAAAAGGCTGTTTCTGCCTGACCAGTGATTACCAGAACGCGAGATGATCCGTATTGCGCCTCATACAATCCCGTGACCGTATTTGACGTGCCAGGTCCCGTTGACGCAATCATCACTCCCAATTTTCCGGTTGCCCTCGCATAGCCATCCGCAGCGTGGGTACCAGCTTGCTCGTGCCTAACATCGATTATTTTCGTTTTTCCCAGACGATTGATTGCATCTAGCATTGGCATGTTGTGTATGCTGACGATCGCAAACACATGCTCAACTCCTAGTTGATCGAGAGCATTCGCTACTAAATCGGCCCCGGTGTGTTTTTCACTCATATCTCTCCCTCGACCATTCAAGGCGAGTCGATGTTAGCCACGAAAAAAAATCTAACCATCAACTATTCGATTACTTAAAACCCCGATCGGTTTTACCTCAACCTCAATTACGTCACCCGCTTTCATAAAGACCATCGGATCGCGCGCAGCACCCACCCCAGCAGGTGTTCCTGTAACTATCACGTCACCAGGCTCTAAATCGATAAACGATGAACAATACTCAATGAGCTCCTCAAAACCATGAACGAGCAGAGCCGCCTTGGCATTTTGCATCACTTCGCCATTGAGACGAGTTGTGATCTCCATTTCGTCTAAATTTCCAATCTCATCAGGGGACATCATCCATGGACCAAACCCACCCGTCCCCGAAAAATTCTTGCCCGGCGTAAATTGACTGGTATGACGTTGATAATCTCTCACGCTACCGTCGTTATAAATACCGAAACCAACAACGTGCTCCATGGCCGCTTCTTTGGAGATTCGCCTACCCCCCTTGCCAATTATCATCGCAATCTCGCCTTCAAAATCTAAAGCTCCAGATTCCTTCGGTCGTAGCATTTCTTGATTATGCCCAATCTGTGCGGCCGCAAACCGAGTAAATACGGTTGGCACACCTTCTCCGCCCCTACCTGTTTCCTCTTGGTGAGCTTTGTAATTGAGACCAATACAGAGAATTTTATTGGGTTGCGTTATCGTTGGCGCATAGGTTATTTCACCCAGGGCGAAATCGGGACTCTGGCCACAACTCTCTACTATTGTATCAAGTGCGTTTTCCTCTATCGCTTGCTTCAGAGTTTCGAACTGAGATCTCTTACCCGCATCTACTACTCCCTCTTGGGCTTCACCATCACGAACGACATAACCAAAGGTTGCATTTTTGTAAGCCAGAGGACCTTTTGCATCTTCCGAGTCTCTGTAAAAAGATAACCATCTCATAAGAATATTCCTCTTTTTGTATTAGCTGTCGAACATAATGACGCTTCTGGCTATTTCTCCTGTATTTAGTGCGGCCATGCCCTCATTTATGTCTTCCAGTTTTATCTTCTGGGATATCAAATCGTCCAGGTGCAAACGCCCCTGAAGGTAAAATTCTATAAATCTTGGCATATCTACTCGAAACCGGTTTGATCCCATGAAAGAGCCTTGGATTTTCTTCTCGGATAAAAAATCGACGCCTCGAAGCGAGACCATATCTCCAGGAGGTATCATCCCTATTACTGTAGCCGTGCCACCTATACGTAGCATTTGGAACGCCTGTTCTGCACAAACCTTTAGCCCTATCGCTTCAAACGAATAGTGCACTCCACCACCGGTTAGCTCTTTGACCTTCGCGACGGCATCCCCATCACTCGCATCAACAACATCGGTGGCCCCAAATTTCCTCGCCAACTCTAGCTTCGATGCCACCATATCAACCGCGATGATTCTTGATGCGCCCGCTATGGCTGCCCCATTGATCGTAGAAAGCCCTATCCCACCGCAACCAATTACGGCGACCGTCGCACCGGGCTCAACCTTTGCCGTATGAATAACGGCACCAATACCGGTCGTCACCCCGCAACCAATCAATGCCGCTTGCGCCGAAGGCATATCTTCCCGGATCTTCACCACGGCATGCTCATGAACTAGCATCATTTCGGCGAAAGAACCTAACCGTGCAAATTGCTCCAAGGACTGACCGTCTTGACTTAAACGTGGCTCCTCCTCCGGTCCCCGGTTTACTTCGTCCTCGCCGCACAACGAAAGATGGCCAGTAACGCACTGCTCACAGTGCCCACAAAATACAGACAAACAAGTAATAACATGATCACCTGGTTTTACGTAATGAACATCACTACCGACCTGCTCAACAATACCAGTGCTCTCATGGCCTAGAACCATTGGTACTTTTCCCGGATAACTGCCATTGAAAAAATGCATGTCACTATGACAAATCCCTGCGGCTGTTGTTCTTATCAGAACCTCTCTTGGTCCAGGTTTGGAGATAGTTATCTCTTCTATCTCCATTGGCACGTTTACTTCTCGAAAAACGGCTGCTTTCATGACTCCCCCTCTGCCATCTCAATACGCTGATATTACCTCTCAGTGTGCCACACTCACAGGAACTCGCCTAGCAGACCATAAGATCTTTCGTTACAGAGATCTTATGTCTCGGTTAATCAGGGCTTCAGCACTGGCTATTGCAGCTAACAACCCACTCGGGTCAGCGACGCCTTTGCCAGCGATATCAAAGGCGGTGCCGTGATCAACGGAAGTCCTGATAAAGGGTATACCCAGCGTCGCAGTTGTTGACTCATGAAAATTATGCACCTTTATCGCTATGTGTCCCTGATCGTGATAAAGGGCAAGCACTACGTCAAATTCTCCGTCGATTGCTCGATAAAAAATAGAATCTGCTGGATAAGGTCCGCGAGAATCTACGCCCAACTTGTTTAGCTCCTCTATTGCTGGGCGTATTTCATCCAGTTCTTCTCTTCCCAGAAGACCTCCCTCTCCACCGTGGGGGTTGAGGGCCGCGACACCGATTACTGGTCGCAAAAGTCCCCAATGCTCCAAGGTTTTATGGACCATCGATAATTTCTCGACGAGGACGTCTTTTTTGACATAACGAACAGCCTCAATCAGTGACTTATGCGTCGATAGGTGGACTACCTTCAATCCCGGCGTCATAAGCATCGTAGCAACTTCTGAAACACCAGCTACCCTCCCAAGAATCTCCTGATGACCAATGTCAGTAAAACCGGCCGTCTTGAGAGCCTCTTTGTGAATCGGAAGAGTCACTAAACCGGAAAAGTGCCCTGCGAGGCAGCGCTTGGCACCAAACTCAATAGCTTCCATTGCTGATTTCCCGCAAGCTGCCTGGACCTTTCCCAATCGAAATGCGTTAGGTTTTGGGACTGCCTTGGGCTCGATGAAATTGAAACCGATTACTGAATCCTCGGGACGATGAATCAGGTTCAACGGCGGGAGCTCTACTCCCATTACCATCGCTGTCTCATTTAAAGCCCACAAATTTCCAATAAAAACCAAGCGTTTGGAACTAGGAATCTTTTGATCGCTCATGATCTTTATCGCCAATTCAGGACCTATTCCAGCTGGATCCCCTAATGTAATAGCTAACGGTAAATTGTTTAGATTCGAATCCGCTTTCATGGCTTAAAATCGTATATCTACGTAACCACTGTTATCTTGAGTTAAATACAAGGTAGGCTCGGGACATATCTTAACAGGTACGGAATTTACTGGGAAAATAATGATTACCTGAGTAAGCGGCTTCTCGATATAAATGCTCTTCTCAGGATTCTCGGCGAATTATTCCTGATCACTAGACCACCTAGAGTATTTCGGCGTTCTCGATGCTGGCTCGGGACGTATTTTTCGAAAATCGTCTATACCAAACATTACGACGAGGCCGGGGTAATCAGCGACAACCGCTTAATTATTCTCTCTCTAGATAATTAGCGTTGATTCCAGAGTAAGACCGAAACCCTCTACACCGACATAGTCTACTTCGCGGCCAGCTATCAGTTTTATGTTGGTAAGGCCTAAATCTCTTAATATCTGTGCTCCAACACCAACCTCTAGCCATTGGCTTTTGCGTTCATCTTCCTTGGTCTGATCCGCTATATTCTCATGAGGCACGCCGACAAAGCCGGTCCGCAGATAAATGAGTACACCTCCACCCAATTCACCAATCTTATCCAATGATGCATTAAGGATATTCGTTTTATGCTCACCCTGCGTTCCAAAAATATCTTCGACTAATTTTTCCCTATGAATTCGAACTGGCACAGAGGACATTGACCCAATATCTCCAAATACCAGAGCCACGTGCTCAGCATCCTCAAACCGCGTTCTGTAGGCAAATGCTTGTGCTTCTCCAATTCGCGTAGATACAGGAAACTCATGAGAACGCTCGACCAATTGCTCGCGTCGCTGGCGATACGCTATCAAATCTGCTATCGAGACGATCTTTAATTCGTGTTCTCGGGCAAAGTCCTCTAACTGAGGCAATCTCTGAACGGTGCCATCGTCATTTACCAACTCGGCCAACAAACCAACCGGTGGGAGTCCTGCTAGCTGGGCCAAATCAGTGCCAGCCTCTGTGTGCCCGGACCTGACTAAAACCCCGCCCTGGCGGGCCACTAGAGGGAATATATGACCAGGTCTTACAAAATCCTCGGCAGCTACATTATTTGAGGTCAAGGCAACTGCTGTTGCTGCTCGTTCCTCGGCCGATATCCCAGTGGTTAACCCCTGCTTATAATCTATAGATATGGTGAAAGCCGTGCTCATTGGAGCATCGTTACGCCCCACCATAGGATCAAGATGTAGCGCGGTCGCATGATCTTGCAATATAGGGGTACACAGTATCCCACTTGTATGCCTGATCATAAAAGCTACTGCTTCCGGGGTGGCCTTGCTCGCGGCCATAATTAAATCCCCTTCATTCTCTCGATCATCGTCATCTACGACAACCACCATCTCGCCGGCTTTAATCGCCTGGAGGGCTACTTCTATCGAATCAAACTTCATTGAAATAAACGACCAAAAAAAAGTTTGGGTACCTTAACACAATACCATCCATCAAGAATTAGAGTTCTACGCGCTCACTAGATCACATCTTCCTTCTTTAAGGTCTTAAGTTCCTCCACGCTTAACCCAAGCATTTCGGAAAGTATTGCGTGATTATGCTCACCTAAAGGCGCCACCTCCTTGAGGTGAGGTGTTTTTTTTCCTTTGAACCTTATCGGCGTATTGAAGAAGACAGCCTCGCCCACGCCCTCATGTTCTTGCCAGACCAAGGATCCTCGCTCGTGCAAATGAGGGTCGTTGACGACATCCTCAAGGTTTTGCACTGGCGCACAAATGACTCCAAACGCTTGGGCCTTCGAGAAAATTTCCGCCTTATTATATCTGCGCGTCCATTTTTCGACCGTCTCATCCAATTCATCCATATTTTTTGATCTCAAGCGCACTGATGAAAAACGCTTGTCCGACGCCAAACCAGGCTCACCCATAGCCTCACACAATTTTCTCCAATGACCTTCGCGGATAGAGATTATCGCCACATGACCATCTTTAGCCTCGTAAACGTTATAGGGGGCGGCCGCTAGTCCAGCATGACGATTACCGGTTCTGGGCCTCTGCTCACCCTGCTGAAAATAGGCTCCCAATTGGGTTAACAAAGTCGGGAATACGCAGTCTTGCATTGACACATCGACTATAGAGCCAATCCCGGTGCGGGCTCGCTCATAAAGCGCTGACACGATGCCAGCATAAGTATGAATGCCTCCTAGAAAATCACATAGGGCAGCGCCGGCTTTCTGTGGAGGGCCGTCCGCTTGACCGGTAACACTCATTATTCCTGTCATTGCCTGTAAGGTTATATCCATACCGAGGTAGTCTTTATAACGACCAGTGCCGCCGTAACCAGTGCTTGACGCATAGATCAATCTAGGATTGATGCTTCTTAACTCGTCGCTACCCAATCCATACTTAGCAAGCGTCCCCGGTGCAAAATTCTCCAGCAACACGTCCGCATGTTCTACTAAGCGCCTTACAAGATTTTGTCCTTCTTTTTTCTTAATATTGAGCGTTATGCATTCCTTGCCACGATTAAGGGTGGCAAACGGATAAGTGCCATTTACAGGGCGACCGGGGCCCCTCAGGGTTTCCCCTTTAGTCGATTCGATTTTGATGACCCTCGCCCCTGCTTGAGCCAGCAAAAAACCGCAATAAGGACCGTTGTAGACCTGTCCAAAATCTAAAACGGTAACACCTTTAAGCGGCTCAGCTACGTCCATGGCTTGATCTCCAACGAGTGCTCGTTTTTAAGAAAGTCAGGAAAAACGCAAGTGCTCGTTCCTAGCTCCCTCTTCTCCTCCTATGAGATGCCGAAGGTAGGTTTCGTACGACTCCATCCACATCAATCGAGACCGCTGTCGACCAGCCTTTTCATCCGTCTTCGTGCTTTTCGTATACCAATTGTTGCACTGGAGCCAAACCTTTCCCTCAGCCGTTTCGTTACATTTATTGCTCCATCTAGCAACAGCCTCTTGTTTTGGCTCTACCTCACAATACCCGTCTTTCTTCATCTCAGAGATAAGTGAGGCAATATACTTACTCTGTTCTTCACACAACAACGTAACATTCGTAACTGGATTGAGACTTTGAGGG
>CEOW01006209.1_pt1 | contig 10446 bp, 14 predicted proteins | sample 530621 | NCBI WGS metagenome assembly CEOW01 (sample SAMEA2620734, study PRJEB7988) | marine metagenome | isolation source: saline water (ENVO:00002010), including | reverse complement strand
TATAACTTCTTCTTCTACATCTTCTTCAATAATAATTATTATTTCTTCAGGAATCTCAATAACAATTTCTTCTTCATCAAACTTAAATTCTTCTTCAAGTTCTTTAACATCAATTTTAATTTCTTCTTCGACAACTTCATCTTCAATATCTTTAATTTCATCATCAGACTCCACTTCAAGTACCACAATATCATCATCAGGAAGCTCTGTTTTGGTATCTGTGATTTCTTCATCTTCAATTTCTATAATAACTTCTTCTTTTTCTTCTTCTTGTTTTAAGAAATCATTATAAGCAGGACAATCTCCACGCTCTAATGCAATATCTGTAACATAGCAACCCCACTCATCTTCATTAGCTTGTCTCTCTATATCTCTATCAATAGTTCCGTCATTAAGTTCTTCTTGGGTGTATTCAACTTCTTTTCCATTAATCTCGACAATTACAGGTGCAAGAGTGGTCGTAGTTGTAGGTGGTGGTGGTGGAAGCGTAGTTGTAGTAGTAGTTGTTGTGGTTGTAGTTGTTGTAGTTGATGTTGTAGTTGTAGGTGGAACAGTAGTTGTTGTAGTTGATGATGTTGTTGTAGTATTAACAGGAATGTCTTGATACTGCCAATAAAGTGTATCTAAAACAGATAAGTCAGATAAAGTTACTTCAAACTTAGTAATATACTTATCTGTGTTAGCTTCATCATTGTTGTAATCAGTAAATGATTTATAAAAGCTATCGTACATAGTAGAAAAGTCTGCGTTACTCTGACCTGATTTTTGTATAGTTTCATCTGTATTATCTGAATAATAATACTTAACATCATAAGAATTATTTACTGCACCTACAATAAACCCTACTTCATAGACATCTTCTGAAAACCCAAAGACATAAGTACCACCTGATATTGCTAATGAACAACCTGTAGTCCCATATCTATCTTGTTCATTACAATAAATAAATACATCAGTATTACCACCACTAATAGTTAAACCTGATTCGTATGTACTATCTTCAAAGCCTTCATTTACTGTAACTTCGTAAGGTACATCTTCAGCCAATGCAGGTATTGGAACTGCAATTAGGCACACAGAAGCAATACAAAGTAACTTCTTTAGGTTGAACACCTTTTATTTATTATCGAATGTCTGCTTTGGTTTATATTGTTCTAAGCCGTTTTGTACAACTGCTAATCCTGAACTCAAAAACGCAACACCAATTAATTCAATCATATTTGCGTCAATTATTCCTGATGAGTTTGCTAGATACAAAGAGATTGCTGATTGCAACCCTGTTCTAAAAGCCTTAGATAAAATAAATTTCCAATATTCTTTATTTTTCACTATTCTTCTTCCTTTATTTGTGGGTTGCTAAGTAATACCTTACCATACAATGTGCATTTTTTATTAACACACTTATATCCAACTTTATAAAGTTTGGTGGGTTGGTTGCATAAATGACATATTAAATGCAAGTTATCCTTCGGTTAGAGTATGTTTCTGCCTTCTAGTTTAGCAATAAGTTGTCTCATCATTCCCTTAATCTCAGATATATCTTCTTTGATAAAGTCAGGGTGTATCATATCAGGTGGAGAATCGTTTGATATAACTTTATCAAAGTCAATACTACTAACTGTTATTGTAACTTTTTTCCCTGCAAGTATTTGTTTAGCAACTTTATCATACATTCTTTTGTATGCGTCTCTCGACCTGCCAATCATACCGTCTTTACCTAAGTCAAGGTCTTGTTGAGTTGAGCCTGTCAAAATGCAACCGAGTGAGTGGTCGTCATTATTCCCACTATGTAGATAGATGTACTCGAAGGACATTTTATCATTCTTAACATCTTGTAGCCATAACATACCATAGTGTTGGTCTCCGTATCTAGCTTTGTACTTCTTTGTAAAATTCCCTTCTGTACGAAACTTTATATCATAAGTTCCTTCAGGAATTGCAGTTTCCCCATATACTTTTTCTTCTCTTACTTCATCTTCTAAGGTGTAGCATTCAAACACACCGTCAATAAATAGCATTCCATTAGTAGCGTCTTTACCAAATTGTGTTCTTAATAAATCAAGTTTCATATCTCTTTACCTTCCCATTGTAAGTAACTTCGTAAGTCCATTCGTGTTGTTCTTTACGAAATCTGCGTCTAGGCATTATCCTTGTTCCCAACCTGTTGTGTTATCTGATTGATAAGCATTTTCATTCCAAAAATAAAATACTGTATCGAAATCGCTTGGTTTATCCAATGGTGCTTGCCATACAAAGTTATCATCTAAAGACCAACTTGGATATGGTTGTGGTGGTATAAAAACATCGTTTTCTGAATCATAAGAGAAACCAATACCTGCATAAGTTCCCCTAAAAGGAGTTCCACCAAGAATATGTACACCTTCAACTGTATTATATGATGTTCTTTTACAACTTGTAGCTTCAGGTCTTTGTGTCAAATACCAATCTTCCCAACTGTCAAAACCTTCAGGTAATGTATCTGTATTATCTTCATCAATTCCTGTTATAACTTCTGTTACAATGTTGTTTTCGTCTATAAATGCGTAATGACCCATATATCTCCTTATGAAAAAGTTACTGTTCCTGTACCTGCGGTAAATTCTATATATTTATATGCTCCACCTTCTGTGGATTGTTCGCCACCACTTGTTAAACCTGCACCAACACTTATGGTGTAAATGTTTGGATATTTAAGTATCACTATACCTGAGCCACCTGCTGATGAGTTACCTGAGCCACCGCCCCCTGTATTAACTGTGCCACCGCCCCCGTCTTGTGTTGAGCCTGCTTGGTGTCCTGTATTCACTCCTGCTCCTGCTCCACCGCCACCACGACCTACTGCTGAGCCTGTGATTGATGATGTAATACCAACCCCACCGTCTCCTGCGTGTCTTGATGAACTGTCTGAGCCGTTGATTGCGTCTCCGCCTTCGCCACCAACACCGCCACCGCCACCGCCTGAGAAAAATGGGTTAGCGTCAACTCCTGCTCCACCACGAAATCCCATTGAATTACTTGTAGAGCCTACTTCAGCTTGTCCGTGTCCACCACCGCCAGAGCAACCCCCACTATTGCCTCTTGGATAACTTGAGCTAACATTACCACCAAGTCCACCACCGTCTGAACTGATTGTTGCAAAAACAGAGTTGCTACCATTAGAGCCTTGACTAGCATAAGCACCACCACCACCAACTGTTACGGTATAGCTTGTTGCTTTTTCAAATTCAAATTGTGATTCAACAGTTCCACTTGCAGACCCTGAAGCACCATTATCAGAGCCACCTGACCTTTCGCCACGCACCGATGACCGATAACCGCCTGCTCCACCGCCCCCTGCACCGCGAGCCCCATTAGATGACCCGCCCCCGCCACCTGCTTGAACAATATATTCAATTTTTTTAGGCGAGGCAAAAGAGTTTAAGTCTTTAGATTTACTACCTGTTAAACCTGAATTGATAATACTTGTAATAGCCATTGTCTATGTAATTTCTGTACCATAAACACTAAATGTTACATTATTATCACTAGCACCAACGCATATCACATCTGAAGCGTCTAATGTAATACCTAAAGTTAAAGTAATAGTATCATTAGCTTGTATATTAGAATCAAAAGCTATGTAATCTTCATCTGCTATTGAGCCACCATTAGCTTTAATTCCAAGCCTAAAAGTGTTTGCAGAGTTTTCCCTATTACAGATTATAATAGAAGAAATTATTGTCTCAGTTGATGAAGGAACTGTATAAAGGGTAACATCATTTGCACTACCGTCTCCTACTTGTCCTAATATTTTATAAGCATTTGCCATTAAATATTCCTTTCTTTATGCACCTATAAGTAAAAATTCGCTAAAAGCAGTACCACCGCCACTAGCTATTTGATTTGGATTTACTTTTTTAACTGTATTATCTGTTGCATCTTCTAATATTAGCAAATCATTTGCAGTATCAACAGTAATACCTGTACCGTCTGTAAGTTGGCTTGGGTCAACAGTTAATGTACTTGAAAAAGCACCTGAAGTAGCTGACGCACCACCTGATAAACCTGAAGTAGCAGAAGTCGTGATTGTTACTCCTGTTATGTCTCCTTCTCCAATAAAACTTGCCCAAGCTGAGCCATTATAAAAAGTTAAAGTGTTTGTGTCTTTAAGAAAAGCAAACATACCTTCTTCAGGAGAACTAATTTGTGAATCTCTAGTAGTCGATGAATCAAACCTACCTATAACCTGTTCTTGTAAATAATTGTTAAAATCAGAAGCATTAACCAAGTCTCCTGTAGTCCATACTTTAAATCCTGCCATTTATAAAATCTCCTTTTTACTAAGCATATACAAATCTTGTTCCTTCTCCAAGTTTAGCTTGACCTAATATCCAAGCCGAGCTTCCCGCAGGGCTTAATGTTGCCGTCCAAGACCAACTTTGGTTGGAAGCATTTACATTGTGAGATATAGATTCAATCCATAACTCATCAGTAAAGCTACTGCCGTCCACATTGACTATCTTAACAGATATTCTGTCTCCAAACTCTCTACCTAAAACTTGTTCCCAAAGAGATGTGTTTTCTCTTGGATTGCAAGTTAGTTCATCAATTCTAACAATAGGCAAAGATGTCTCTGCTAACTTCTGTTCAATTATAGACAAAACATCTCCGTCTGAAACATTAATAGTAGTTTTATTAGATTCTTTAGCTCTATATCTCAGTACAGAATCAGCGTCAGCTTTATATTGAACTGTGCCACCGCTTCTCTGCCATTCATAAACATTTATTATTTCATTGTCATCAAAAGAAGTTGATACATTTGTATAAGGTAAATTACTTCCGTCATTACTAAATATACCTTGAACATTAAGGGCTTTGGTATTTGATAATTTATAATCTCTATTTCTAAATGTAGCCTTACCGTCCTTTGCAATAAAAAACTGTCCATTTTCAGCAGTTTCACAATCTCTTAAACCTGTTAAAACATTTGTAGTTATTGATTGTGATATTACTTGTTTTGTACCTGTGAGAATATCTCTACGATTACTAGGGAATCCAATAGCGTTTAATATCCTAGTTATTCTTGCAGATGTTAGTTCTTGCTCATCTACATAAGATAGTCTTGTAGATGTGCCAAGTTCAGAAAAACCTGCTAGACCTAATCTCCAACCTACACCGTCTAATTGTGCTGATTGAAATATCTTAAATGCGTCAACACAGGTAAAAGTAACAATAGAGTCAGCACCTTCTGATATAAACTTTACAGGTACAGATTGTAAAAAACCTTCAAAGATTCTGTAAGTAGTCGAATCATAAGTAGCAGACATTCTAACTCTTTTAAGTGGTTGTATCTTTGTTATTGCGTTAGCAGAATCATAATAAGGACTAGAAGTATTATTAGGATTAAATCTATTGTCTGCGTTTGATACTGAAAAGCTCATTGTTCCTGAAACAAACTCTCCAAGCTCATTAGCTCTACCACGCCTTGTTGTAAATGCTCTAAGGTAAGAAGTTATATCTGTAAAAGATTGTGTTTCATCAAATGGCTCTGAATCAAAACCTACTTCAAGTGTTAACGATACATTGGAATCAAAGTTTGCACTCATTATGTAACTACTGTTATACCTTTACGCTGAGCTTGTCTAAGAGCTTCTGCAACTGCTAATTGTACTGTTTCTTCTGTACCAAGTAAGTTACCTGTATTAACTGTAATTACAGTTCCACCTGCACCTGTTCCAACTCTACCACCTGAACTCTCTGCAAAATTAGACACAAATTGTTGTTCAGCTTCTCCTAGTATTCCAAACTTACGACCTTTAGTTTGTCTCGTAGGTGGTTGTGATTCATCTGCAATATCTTGTAAGTCATCAATTATTCTATTTTCTGTAGCAGGTAAATCTTGTGTACCAATAACTCTTTGTCCTAAATTAATTAATGGTTGAAATTTTTTTGTTAAAGTATCTATGTCTCCACCAACGAGTCTTACTATCTCAGCTATTCCTTCTGCAAAAGTATTAGCACTTGTTAAATCTGCTAATGCTTCATCAAGTTGTTGCTTTGCAATAGCCTGTTCTAAAATGTTTTCTGTTGAGTCGGCAGTTGCTTTAGCTAAATCTTCTTGTGCTTTTTGATAGTTTTTTTGAGCTTCTTGTAATCTTTCTGTCTGTGTAACAACATCTGCTTCTGCTTGTTCTATGCTTCTAAGTGCTTGTTCTTCTTCTCTTGAGATTGCTATAGATTGTTCTTCAAGTTTAATTAATTTTTCTCTTGCTACTGCTAGTTGGAGTTTTTGTATTTCAGATTTATCTTCAGCTTCTTCAAGTTTTCTTATTTCTTCTTTTTGTCTAGCTATTGCTAGGGCTTCTTCATTAGTAACTTTTGCCCCAAGACCTGCAACTTTTTCAAAATCTTCTTTTGCTTTTGTAACTTTTTTATTAGCTTTTTCTAAATTAGCATTAGCTTTATTAAGTTTTGTAAGTGCTTCCGCTTCCTTATCAGCTAGGTCTAACCTGTTTTGTTCTATGTCTCTAAGGCTTTGGTAAGCGTCATTAAGTTTTTGTAATGCGTTGAGACCTGATGTTGCCCTATCCTTAGCAAGTTGCTTTTCTGCTTCTATTTCTTCTTCAGTAAGTTCTATAGTTTCTTTTTTGGTATCGTTATAACTACTTGTTTCTCTATCTAATTCGTGAGTGTTATTAATTAAATCTTTTTGTATAAGTTCTTGCATTCTCATACCGTCAGATAATTCTTTATGTGATTTTATTAAGTTTTCTTGTTCTCTCTCAGCGTTAAAAACTGCATAGCTATATTTGTCATAAATACTCTCTTGTTTTGAAACTATAAATCCATTAGCTTCAGCAATCCTTTTACCTTCTTCAAGTCTTTTGTTAAAGTCTGATTGTGGGTCAAGAACATTTATAATTGATGTAGCTAATTTATCAAAGAATCCAATAGTAGATTCAAGAGCAGGAGATAATTTATCAACTATTAATAAACCAATCTCCGAAAACTTTGAGCTAAGAATATCTATCTGTCCTTGTAATGATAAAACTTGATTATCTGCAACTTCTTGAGTAGTGCCACCTGCACCTTTTAAGGCTTGTTCGTATTCTCTTATTTGGTCTCCTGCACCTGACAATATCTTTACTGCGTCTGCAACACCACGATTTAGTCCTAATTGGTCTAATAAAACTGCTTTTTGTTGGTCGGACAAACCTGCCATACCACCGTCTAGTTCATCAATAACATCTGCTAAGTTTTTAAGGTTTCCGTTACTGTCAACAATATCAATATTGTATTGTTTGAAAACTTCAGAGTTCTTACCTACTGCTCTTGTTGTATCTCGAAGTAATTGATTAAGTTTCTCTCCTGCTTCAGCACCTTTAACACCCCTGTCTGCAAAAGCTGAGAGAACTGCAACACCTTCTTCAATAGATTTGTTTGTAACCTTTAATGCTGAGCCTGACTTTGTTGTGAGTGCTTCTGCAAACTGTTGCACAGAAGCGTTTGCTAATGTGTTAGCTTTTACTAAGACATCGGTAACTCTTGTAAGGTTTGTTAAGTTTTGTTCTGCGTCTGCAACTGTAAGACCTAATGCAGATTGAGAGTCAGTAGCCAAGTCAGTAGCAAGTGCCATATCAAACATACCTGCTTGAGCAAACTTGGTAACTTGTGGAAGTGCAGATATAGATTGTTCAGCGTCTAAACCTGCAGACGCTAAGAAGAAAAATGCTTCTGCTGATTCACTTGCTGATATACGAGATTCTATTGCAACTTGACGAGAAGCTCTTGCCATAGCCAACTGTTGTTCTTCAGTTGTCTGCATAATTGCAAGAGATTGGTTAAGTTTATCTTCAAAGTCTATGAATTGTCTTGTAGCTTCTGATAATGCTTTTACAAGAACTGTACCAACGGCAACTGCACCAATCTTGGCAACAGTACCAAACTTACTTAACTTGCCACCTGACTCGTCAGTTTTCTTACCCAAATTATTCATTTGGGCTTTAGCTTTGTTAAAACCTTCTAATACGAGTTTGATAAGGATATTTGAACTACCCATTACTTCATTCTCTTTTTCTTAGCTTCTGCTTCTGCCATAGCTCGTTGTTTATCTCTCTCTTGTTGTTCTACATAATAAAATGTAGCCCATTGTGAATACTCTAATGATGACATTTTAGTTCGCAGTTCGCCAACTGTCATTCTTAAATCACGAGCTAATCTAAATTGAAAAACTAAATCAGGATTCGCTTTTGAAATCTTCTGCTAATGCAGATTCAATCTCACTTCCTACTCCATTAAGAGTATTTAGTTCGGCAAATATTAAGTCAATGACGGTTGCGTCTTTTTCATACAACTCATCTATTGCTTCATCTGATAGTTCAGGCTCAACAACACTTGCCTTTAATAATGCTTTTTGATAATCAAAAGCGTCTGTTGTTTCTCCATTGATTAATCTACCAAGTTCTATTTGCATTTTTTTAGATATGCCTTTGACCTTTATAGAGACATTCCATTGTGGAATATCAATAGTTTTAGTCGGCACATCAGGTAATGACTTGATGTCATCTAAGTTTAAAATCTTAGCCATACGCCTAGCTCTCCTATTCTACTTAGTGTGTACCACGAGTTACTGCACCTGAAACTTGAAGGTCTGCTGAATATCCAACTGCGTCTCCGACAGGACTAGAAATAGCATAAGAAGTTAATATTGCTTCTCCTGTATATTTCACTTTTCCTGACGCAGTACCTTCAGGGCTATATTCATAAGATAAAGTTGCTGATTGTCCAACAACTGCACCAAATATAGCGTCTGCAGTAGCGTCCCAAAGACCTGACAATGAAATTGTAGCGTCCTTAAGACCTGCTATATAAGTTTTATTATCTGCACCTAATGTTGTAGTTTCAGATACATCTGCAGTTTCAGGGAAGTCCACATTATTTACATAAGTTGAAATATCAGTTAATGAGCCACCTGAGTTATCAAGTTTAAAAACTGAATCTTTACCGTGTGTAAATGCCATAAATTTCTCCTTTAATTATTTCTTCCAAGTCCAACTATAACACTGAAACTTGGAGTTGTTCCTGATACAGTATAAACCACTTTTAAGTATCTGTTTATTGTTGTACCACTTGCAATTTCTTTTACTTCTGCACCTGCTGAAGTTAAAGCAGTAAATGTTACCAAGTCTGCATAAGTTACATTATCTGCTGAGTGTGTAATCTTAGCAGTTAAACTTGGTGTGCTACCACTTACTGTTGTTGCTACTATAAAAGCACCACCACCATTGGCAGTAGAGCTTCCATTATCTCTAGCAGTTCCGTTACCTGAAGCCGTTACTGTTGCGTTTTCGAGTACGCTACCACTAAAGAAACCACTTGCTTGTAAGTCAAAGGTTACTGCAACAACATCTCCTACAGGACTTGAAATCCCATAGTTAGTTGTTACGCCTTTACCAAACATACAATCATCTGTTGCGTCAATACCGTCAAAACCAATAACTGCAACTTTGTCGTTAGTTCCGATTAAACCTTGAATAATATTGTCTGCCGTTGCGTCAAAGAATCCACCAAAAGATACAGTAGCGTCCTTTTCTCCTGTGATATAAGTTTTGTTAGAGCTACCAAAAGTTGTAGTTTCTCCTACATCAGCAGTTCTTGAAGGCTCTGCACTATTGAGATAAGCACTTAAGTCTGTTGAGTCTATAATTACTTTGGTGTCTTTACCGTGAATGAATGCCACTATCTACCACCTTTGCAACAACCGTTACCACAACAATCCATTATTTTTTACCTCTCGTGTTTCTTCTTCTTCTTCTATTTCTTCTACCTGATGACCCTGAGCCACCATATCCATATCCTTTTGGCATATCACTCCTTATAATACACTTATCTTTTCATTTTCCAAGCCAAAGAGATTTCTGCTGAAACCCTGCGAGTGATTTTGCGTCTTGCTTTTCTCGTATTTTTTTCGGCTAATAGTAAGAATGGAACTAATGGAGTTCCACGCTCATTGATTGAGTTTACCACACCCCAAGTGTTCAAGTCTCTTTTTGTAGCCCAATCTTCTATCGGTTGTATTGGTGGATAATGTGGTCTTGTTCTCCAATTTTTGTTACCCCAATTCTTCCTTCTTTTAGGTGGTGGTGGTTTATATCCACTAGGTAATCTTCTAAATCTTCCGTGTACAAACTCTGAGTGTGGTGCAGTAGCTTCAATCTGAATCTTCTTAGGTAATCTACCTACCATAGCAACTTGTTTAAAGTCAATAGAGTTTGCTAATGCACCTGTATCTTTTGGTGCAACCTTCTTAGCTTCTTTCGTAATAACTTCTGCGTGTTCATTCATAAGATGACGCAAAGGAATTAAAGTAAAACCTGCATTTGTAAGTTTTCTTTTTATTTGAGTCATTCCTTCAAATTGGAAGTTTCTATTAGTTGCCATAAAGACATACTAACAAAAAAGCCACCT
>CEOW01048112.1_pt1 | contig 10566 bp, 13 predicted proteins | sample 530621 | NCBI WGS metagenome assembly CEOW01 (sample SAMEA2620734, study PRJEB7988) | marine metagenome | isolation source: saline water (ENVO:00002010), including | reverse complement strand
CTTTGGAAAGTCAGGATGAAGTAAAGGTTCCCCTCCAGTTATTTTTAGTGAAGTTACATCTTTGAAATCTTCTGGTTTCCAGTCTTTCTTAACATTTAATTTTTCTGGAACATATGCACGTGGATAATGCTCACTTAATATCTTATCATCTTCTTGCCAACTTGTACTTAAAGTACTACCACATGTTCTACATGCAAGGTTACAATAGTTACCAAATGTAATTTCTATATTTGTTACTACTGGTTCTATGATGTTTACATTTTTCCATTCATCAAGAACCATAGTTCTCATACTGACACCAGTGTTCTTTTCATCAACATAACAAGATTCACAACCTGGTACTTTAGAGTTAGAAAGCATTTTTTCTCTAATGCTTCCTAACCATTTACTTTTGTTTAATACATCATTAAGTGTATTATAATCTTTTAGATTGTCTGGAATTGTTCTTTGTTTAGTCTTACCTTTGCTTTCTTCCCAATTACGAAAACGACAACAAGGTGAATTTGTTCCATCAGGTTTGATGTACAAATGATTAAACGGTAATGGACAGAAAGTATCTCTCATAACTGAGATATTTATCTACTCATTATTAAGATTCCAACTGATAGTATATGTTATCGGAAAATGTCCTTGAGCAATTTTGTCCATATTTTCAGTATGAACTACAATGTCTGAAACTTCTATTTCAAAGTTAGATACTAATTTATCTAAATTAATCATATGGCCATTTGGATTTTTAAAAGTTTTATGTCCATCAAGATAACTTTTAAATCCATATTTTTCTAACAAATCATTTATGTTTTTATCTGAAGGACTAAAATGAAAATCTCCTGCTATGATACTTGGAGTATCTGCAAGAGTAGATAATAAAGATTCAATATCATTTTCATTATCTGCTTTTGTTACTGGATACTCTCCTACATTTTCAGGAAAACAAGGTAAAAAACTTACTAAATTTATCCCGTTGTATATACCCTTTAATGCACTACACCCTTGCCATGGGTCTCCTATGGCTTGTATAAGTTGTGTACTAGGTAGTTGTATAGTTTCTATGCAACCTACAGAACTTAAACCATCTGCCCTGCCAATTGCTAAACACCAACCATCAGGATTAATACTTTCTGTTAAAAATGCTTTACCTATTATGTTACATAGTTCTTTTTGTTTTTCTTTTGGAAATCTCTGTAGTAAAAGAAAGTCTACTCCAGAAGATGCTTTTTCTAACGTATCCCATCCTAATCGGAGGGCATCCGTATTGTATTGTAAAAATTTATATGAAGTCATGTTGAGTCTCTGCTAATCTGCTTGTTCCAAAGATACCGTTAATGGGTATCCGTGTGCCCTGCTAGTTCCGTGAGTCTCTTCCACCTTTTGTTCCGCTATTTCTAGATTATACATACCAACGATTGCTTTTTGGTCTACGTGAATTTTATTTGCTAAGTCGGTGGCTGTTTGTGATTCGTGATGATATAATTCTGATAATAACTTTATCACAAATTCAATAGGAGTAGAATCATCGTTATGCATGATAACGTAATATCTTTTAGGTTCTTCAATGTGTATTTTAGAACTAACGTCTACGTCTACTACACTTTCATTTTGCGTTTGCATACTCATTCCTTATCCTATACAGTATTTATCTGAATTATAGCAAATTTAAGCATACTTTTCAAGTGTTAATTTATAGTCGTTTAACACACTTTCTAGTAAATGTGTATTCTTACATAAAGACATTTTTTCTTCTAAAGTCCATAGTTTTCTCCAACTAGTACTGCTTAAATCTAAATCTTCATATCTTATAAACTTATCTAATTTTCCTTTAAGCATTTCTAATAAACTTAAATTGTTTTGACAAGCATACAATACTTGTTGCATATTGTCTTCATCTTCAAAATCTATTTCACCTATATTAATAAATTTATGTTCAGACCATTCATTTTTCTTGGCATGCCAAATCATAGTTTTATTTGCAAATATCTGACTAAGGGCAGTGTCTAAAGGATCTCTTATTATTAAATGATGTTCACTAGGATATGTTATATCTTCTATTTTTAAATTTAAATTAGTATATGCTTTGATTACGTATGAAACATTTGTTTCTGACAACATTTTCATTGATTCTTGAAAGTGGTTATCTAATTTTTGTTGTGTTGGTAATTCACTTGTAATATATCGTTCTATACCTTTTTCAGATTGTCTATAATCTATCCAAATCCATTTTTCATTATAATGTTGTCTTAGTAATTTTTCAGTAATGTAGTCTGCATGGTCTCCTTGTATTTTATCGAAACCTATTTCGTCTAGTACTACTTTTTTAAAATCTCTATCAGGAGGAAAATGTACTACTGATAAATCTACATGGTCATCATGAAAACATGGCCAGTATCTATACTTTCCTAAAAATTCTTGTAGTTCATCACTATCAACTTTTTTTGTATTTACTAGATGCTCACAATACGCAGTTGTACCTGTTCTTGGATAACACCAAAGTGTTACATGTTTCATTTTATATCCTTATATGGCAAAGCGAGGGAACAAGCCCCTCGCTTTATTTAGTGCTTTTGATTTATATTATTTGATGTCGATACTTCTAGGCTTTTTACCCTCTGGAACAATTCTTTCCATAGAGATTTTTAAAAGACCGTCTTTCAACTCTGCACCTTTTACTTCAACATCATCTGCGATAGTAAATGCTTTTGAGAAATATCTTTTTGCGATACCTCTATGAAGAACACCGTCTTCATCTTTACTTTCATCAGATTTCTTAATTGATTTTACTGTTAATAAATTATCAGCATAATCAACTGTGATATCTTCTTTTGAATAACCAGCAAGTGCTAGTTCTACATCATAAGTAAAATCACCAGTCTTTACGATGTTGTAAGGTGGGAAGTTTACAGTTGGTACTGAGAACACATCTCCATCGAACATAGATTCGAAATGGTCAAACATGTTGTCAAAGCCTACAGTTACAGGACGTAACTGGTTAAAAATTGATAGTCCGTTTCTTGTCATAATATACTCCTTTTTTAAGCAAGTTAATTTAATGTAGACCCTATCAAAGCAATCTACACTGTTATTTATACATTTTTTACATGTATACTATTAATATAGTGATTTTTTTGGAAATGTCAAGTGCTAATTTTGATTTTTTTCTAATTTTTCTGAAAAAAGCACGATTTCCTTAGCTGGCCCTACATCTTTTGGTAATCCACCATACTCTTTTATGTAATCTTCAAGTACTGCTTTATACCATAATTGACTATTGTGGTGTGCTTTTTTATTGTATTTTGAGATACCATGACTTGTACCATCCATGGTTAGCAATGCTCTTGTGCTTTCTTTTTGTAAATCTCTCAACGGTAATTTGTCTAAATCTATATCCATATTCACCTTCTTGGCCTTTTTAATGATAAATAACACTATAATCAATATTTATTTAGGAGGCCACCTATTATGATTAAAATGACAAAATTATTTTATCCACATGTCGTTAAGCAATACGACAACCTGGATCAGCTAATTTCAGAAAATAATTATTCAGATTATCAAGCTATTCTAAAGAATTCTTTGACTAATCAGGGAATGGATATTTCTGATACATCTGTGTATCAAGAAGCCCTAACTGATGATAAATTTGAAGCAATCGCTACAATCGTTTATCCAGACCAGGCTACTAGAGATGCCGCAGTTGCAGAAGTAATGAGCAACTCCGAAGGTTTCACAGGCGCTTGTCCAATTTTTGAAGAAGAAGTGACAACTCACTTATTCTAATCTTTTAAAAAGGGGAGAAATCCCCTTTTTCTAATCCCATTCTGACATTTTTTGTTTTCTTTTCCATCGCTTTTTACCAGCGTCCCTAGCCTTTCGTTTTATTTCACTAGGCTTAACAAAAAATCTTCGCTCTTTTATTTCTTGAATGATACCAGCTTCCGTAACTTTTTTCTTAAACTTACGCATTGCTCGTTCAAACTGACCGTTTTTGACTTCAACTGCGATGCCACTTACTCTAGGACCTTCTTGTCTATTTCTAGAATCTCTCCTATCGTTCCTATCGTAGTTGCTAAAGTTTCGCTTATTGTTGTTTTTCATCTTTAACTATCATACCTATTATTCTGTTCCCGTTTAATTTCAGAGGTGCATCGTATCTAAAACCACTCAAATACTCAGAGAATTGGGAACTGAATTGTTCCAAAACATCTTTTGCCTTGGCATTTTCTCTGCCTCTCATTTGTATTGTCACTTTAACTTTTGAACCTTTAGTGATAAATCTTTGAATCTGATTAACTTTCATTTTGAAGTCATTCTCACCTATAGCAGGTCTGAACTTAACTTCTTTTGTATCTACTGAATTTAATCTAGCTTGTTTCGCCTTTTCTTTTTCTCGTTTTTTAATTTCGTAATTATATTTATTTAAACTAATAATCTTTGCAACTGGAGGTTCAGCATTTGGTACGATTAGAATTAAATCTAGTTGTCTTTCATTTGCTATATTTTGCGCCTCACTCTTATTCATTATTCCTAGTTGTTCACCTTCATCCGATAGAACACGTAATTCGTTTGCACGGATTTTATGATTTGCTATTACGAACGGACGGCGTTCGTGTTGTCGTTGTCCTTTATTCATTTATACTTTTCGTTTTGCCTTTCTCTTTAAATACAAGTATTGGATCTTTTCCTGTTTTAATAAAGTCTTCTGTTATTTCTATTGATACTAGCCCTTGCTTTGCTAGTTTAGGAAGTGTAAATTGAATTTTTAATAATGCTTTTTCTAATACACTACGTAAGCCTCTAGCACCTGTCTTATTTTTGTCAGCCATTGTAGCTATTTCATGTAATGCATTTTTAGATAAGTTTAACTCTACACCATCTAATTTAAAAATCTTTTTAAATTGTGCAACTATATTATTCTTAGGTTCAGTTAAAATTCTTATCAATTCTTCTTTTGTTAGATTATCTAATCCAACTAGTACTGGAAATCTTCCCATAAATTCTGGAATGATACCATACTTAATCATATCTTCTGCTAAAATGTTTTCAGAAATTTTAGGAGCATCATCTTCTGATGCAATTACTTTTGCACCAAAGCCTATAGAACCATGTGCATTCATTCTTTTCTTTACGATGTTATCAACACCTACAAATGCACCTCCAACAATAAACAATATCTTTTTAGTATCAACTTCTAACATATCTTGACCTGGATGTTTACGTCCGCCTCCTGGTGGAACACGTACAATAGTACCTTCAACAATCTTTAGTAATGCTTGTTGAACACCTTCACCTGATACATCTTTAGTGATACTTACATTTTCGCCCTTTTTAGCTTTCTTATCAATTTCATCAATATAGATAATTCCTCTTTCAGCTTTATCTACATCAAAATCTGCGGCCATAAGTAATCGTTGAATTACGTTTTCAACGTCTTCACCTACATAACCACTTTCAGTTAATGTTGTTGCATCAACTTGTGCAAATGGTACATCTAAAAATTTTGCGATTGTTTTACCTAATAATGTTTTACCTGTTCCTGAAGGACCAAGCATCATGACATTAGATTTCTCTAATTCAACTTCATCATCATCTTCTGGTAAATTAATTCTTTTATAGTGATTGTAAACGGCGACACTTAAAACTTCCTTTGCCTCCTGTTGACCAATTACATGAGCATTTAAAAACTCATAAATTTCTTCTGGAGTAGGAGCGCCGCCGTCTACTTTTGATTTTTTATTAGATTTCTTTCGTTCATGTACAATGTTATAACACAAATCAATACATTCGTTGCAGATGTAAGAACCTGGACCTGCAATTAAAGTACTAATTTCGTTTTTGTGCTTTCCACAAAATGAACAATGATAATCTTTTTTCTCTGACAATTTTACTACGTTTTACCTCTGTTTAGTCCTTATAAAATCCACTACCTAAGTCATCAAGCCAACCTGACTTCTTTTCCTTTTTAGTATTTATTTCTCTGTCAATATCCTTCTTAATTTTATTTAGAGTTTCTTCGTCTGCTTGTTCAATAACTTTCTCTAAATCAACTTCCGCAGGATCTAGTTTAACAGTAGGATTAGATTCGGTTGTCTCCATTTCTTCTGTTTCTTCTATAATTTCTTGTTCTGGTTGTTCTTGTTCTTGTTCTTTTTCTTCTATTTCATCTTTAACTACTTCATCAGATTCTTTATCTGCATCAAGTTCTTGTTGAATTTCTTCTTCATCTGGAGAATCGTCAACGATTTCCTCTGGAGTTTCTTCAACTATTTCTTCAACTTCATGCGTTTCTTCATTGTCTGAATCCACGTTAATCTCTTTATTATCGCTTATTTCTTCCTGTTTGTCAAGCGGTTTTTCTTCATTCTTGTGAAAAAGTCCATCAAACATTTCTTCTTGCTTATTACTGTTATTTCTATTAAGGTAGCTATAATTAGCGGCTACCAATAAAATAACTGCAAGAGGATCAAATACAAAGATAAAAACTATAATCAACCAACGTACTGCATCATCTATTATAGAGGGATTGGTTTCTCCATATATCAATTCAGCAATATATTTGATTGGTCCAACTTCGGCTTCAAGTTCTCGATTCTTACTTTCTAATTCAAACTTTTGGTCAATAAGAGCCTCTACTTGTTGCTCTGTACTACTGACCTTTTGTACCAAAATTGTTATTTCTTCTGTATTGTCAATATCATCTAAGCGGTTTAACTGACCTCTTAAACGATTAATATTGTCTTGGGCATTCTGTATTTCTCTATCTGCCATTGCACGTAATCTTTTAATCTCCTCACGTGCCTCGTCTATGACATCGGTATTAGCAGATTTACGAATATCTTCAATAATAGCAATCAGTTTATTTTTTTCAATAATCTGAGTTTCTATGTATTCTTCAACCGCATTAGCAGTTCGATATCCATATCTACCATCTACCTTTGTACCCACCATAGCCTGAATCTTTTTGACATTGTTTACATCTTCGATGTTATCAGCATAGGTCTGTAACTTCGCTAATCCATCGTCAATACGATTAATTTGTGCCGTATAAGATTTAACTTGGTCTTCTGATCCAGCTTGTTCTAATTTGATAATCTCTAACTGTTCATCAATCGCTGGCTGAATACGGGCGTATGCGTTATCCATACGTTGTTGTTCAGCATCGATTTGAGCATTGATATCAGTAGAATCATTACTGGTTTCATTTTCAAGTTTAGCTATTTTCTTTTCTGTACGTTCTATTACTATTTCAAATCTGGCAATATCGTCAGCTATTCGTTCAATTTTTGCAGTAGTGGCCTCTCCCTCGGCGGCCTGTTCTAGGTGTGCTTTCGATAAGAAACCGAAAATACCCATACTGGTAATGAACATTAATACGACAACTGCGATTGTCAAATAGGTTTTTAATAATAGAGGAGCCCTCTTCCAATTACGGTACACCCATGAGGCGGCAACAAGTTTACCGACTTCAAGTGAACCAGCCATTAATGCTACGGGCAATGCTGAGGCGGCAAAAATCGCCATTAAGCCGACGATTGAAAACCATGCCGCGATCCCGGCTATTGCTATGGCCGTAACAAACGTGATAATTGGAAATAACATAATTATTCTCCTTCGTTTATAGCAGACCTTATCTGTATTTATCTACCTACGAAGGAGAATAATGTGATTAGTTAAGTGAAACTGTCTTATTTAAGAATACGATTGTTCCAACTGCGTATTGAGAACCAGTTTGAAACGTATATGTTTCACCTTCAGTTGTTTTAAAAGAAGTAGAATAACCTACAATTTTATTTGCAACTGTTTCTATGAAAATCGTATTACATTGTTGTACTTGTTTGTAACCAACAATAGTTTTATTACCATTCTTTTTATTGGCTGTATCAGCACCAATGATAGCACCTAATACAGTTGCCGCATCGTTACCTTTACCTTTACCAAATTGATTACCAATAACACCACCAATGATAGCACCTGCTAATACATCACCTGTACTTGCATTGCCTTGTGAATAGATTGGAACATCTACAAGATTACATTGTTGTTCAGGTACTTTTTGTACAACCTGTTGAGTAATTGCAGTAGAAGATACAACTTCTGCCTGTACTCTTACAGTTTTATTCTTGTGATGTGCTGATGCCATAGCAACACTTGAGAAAAGCATTACCATACCAGTTACTGCTACTATTAGTTTATTCATTTCATATCCTTTCTCATTAATATTCTTATATTATAGTATATTTCCATGGATTTGTCAAGTTTTTCATGATGTAAAAAACTCCGTAAAATCTGTGTTTTTAGCTGATTAGAATGTAATTTGTAGTGCTTTTGACGATGGTTTGTCAGTAATCATAAGTCTTCCTGCACTATCTCCTTTAGATGGGGATTTACTATAAATTTTTGGTATTCCATTACTGTATTTTGCATCTTCATCAAACGTTTGGTCTATACGTCTAGCACGTAATCTGAAATACAAGTCTTTATTTTCTGCGTAATATTTCGATGTATATAAAGAACCATTAACTTTTACTGCATCACCTTCTTGTGTATGTGATACTTCCATTGGACCAATATACATGTAATCAATAGGTCCTCCCATAGCTTTTGTTCCTACTACAAGTAATAATTTATCTTTATCATTTAACTTTCCTACTGTATCTGGAATCTTATCTCCAGTTCTATAACCATTTTTAATTAAATTTTTATATGCCATAGTAAAAAAGTTATCACCTATATCTGGAATAATTGCTGAAATACCTCGATAACCACCTCCTGCTAATGAAGGTGCTGATGGTCCTTTCATCGAAAGATTAAGATTACCTTTATTTGTGTTAAGTACAATATCAGTATATGGTTCAGAACCTGATTCTTGTCTGCCCATATATTTTTCTGCACCAGTTACACCATCAATAGTTGTTTGTCCTGCAATCAACTTAATAGGCTTTCCGCCATTATTAGCGATAGCATCTGCAATAGATTTAACAAAACCATTTTCTTGTCTTTCAGCATTTATACCTGCTTCTTGTATATCAAATGCCTCAACTAATGTTTGTTCAAGTGTAATATTTATAATCTCTGAATAACGCATATATGTATTTATCATATATGTTTTTATTGTGTAAATGGAAAACCCATTCCGAAGAATGGGCTCCAAAACTTGTTACATGGATTATCAGAATGTAAAATTGCAGTGTCCGATAAACTTATTGCTTTTTTATAAAATCCTGATGTACGTACTATTTAAAATGTATTATTAGTTATACATTTATTTATCTTTTTAGTGTAATCCATTGGGTACAATTATATAGTGAATAGATAAAACTACACCAACACTTGCACCTAAACCAATCATCATTTTGATAAAGTCTCTAGTTACAAGAGGGAAAACAGTTCTAAACTTTTCTTTACCTGTAATAGTTGCCATAGCAAGTTCACGACCACAAAGTAAACCAACGAATACCCAAGTTGTTGACATTGGTATATCATTCAGTTCTTTGAAGAACCAAAGAATTAGAAAATATACACAATCAATTATTGTAGCACTTCTTACATAACGTGTATTATGTTTTTCAATTACGATGTTTTGTATTTTACCACCACCAGTATAAAATATATAACCTAAACCAAATACAAATACTGCACTTACCATTACCATTAAATCGAATGGTATTTCTCTTGGTAAGAATACGGCAATGTTTGCCATATCATGTGATAACCAAGTGAACCATAAAAAGCCAGTTGTTATCCACTGGCCTACTCGCCAATATACTTTATGATTTTCAGCGACTGGTTTTGCTTCATCAAGTATTTTAGTAACACCAATCCAGATTACATATGCCGCCACGGCCGCAACTGCATAACCCATCATTGATTTGACTAGCATCTTTTCTAATACAAACGTACTAGCAAATGCACTTAGCACTAAGAAACTTGTACTTACTGGTACACCTATTCTTGTTAATACCAATAGTAAGCCTGGTGCGGCGGCGTGATACCATTGAATTTCTTGAAATGGAATTTTGTTCAATCGTCCGTAACTAATATCTCCACCATTAGTTGTCCAACCATACCACAAAGTATAAAGTAGCACCGCACTTGCGGCTCCCCACATTATCTTCCAATTAAATTTTTCGTTGTTTGATGCAATCCAAGTACCAAGAGTTTGTACTGAATCGTTTGCGATTACTGAATATGCGGCAAATAAGAAACCAACTGCCATCCATAAAGTTAATGCGTCCATTTTTTATCTCCTTTTGCTTAACGTCTTTACCACGTTGCTCACAAAGTTAGACCAGGCTCGACCTTATTGCTTGCCTGGCTGTAATACGATATTACAATCATTATTTATAATGTAACACAAAAAAGATATGAAATCAATACACTTTTTGATTGTATTGTGTATAACTTTGAAACAAAAATGATAAATAAAAACAACATCAAAAACGAATACCAAATTTTTTTTTGGCTATTATTTTTTTTTGGATAACAGAAAGGAAAAAAGAAAATGACGCAATTAATAAATCCTACAAAATTTACTAAAACAGTTGGCCTTTTAAGGTCATTTTTTTTGGATAA
>CEOW01033802.1_pt1 | contig 10581 bp, 8 predicted proteins | sample 530621 | NCBI WGS metagenome assembly CEOW01 (sample SAMEA2620734, study PRJEB7988) | marine metagenome | isolation source: saline water (ENVO:00002010), including | reverse complement strand
CCTGTAGCAGCTGCTATTGTTTGTTCTTCTATTGCGTAGAGAGTAGGATACAGATTTTCTATTTGGTCTTTAACTGCATTAAAAACATTAATTCTTGGGAATGCAGGTGATAATTTAATTAAATCGTTTGTACTGTGAGTTTGTGCAGTTGTTCCTCTAGCACCTCTTGATACTGTGATAGTATTTCCAGCAGCATTAAGTCCTTTAGAATACATAAGTTCGGTACCAATTTCTATTATTGCACCACCATCTAATGCATCTTCTTCTTCAATGCTTAACAAATCACCATCATAAGCAATAGTTGTTTCAGTTGTACCTATACCAGTAGTTAGATATGTATAGCTTTCTAAACTATCCATTGGTTCTAAATACTCTCTAAAGGTCCTATCTACTAGGCCTCTTATATCACTACTCATTTTTTACCTTATGCTGAATGAAATACTAATTCAATTTTACAGTCATAGCTTTCTGCTTGTCCAGCTACGACTTTAATTGCACCTACTCCAGCCCATCCACTAGGGTCAACACGAACTTGTTTGTCTGCTGATACTGTATATGACACATCTGTACCATCAGTTTCAACTAGGTTTTTAAAAGCCCCGGATGAATTTGTAGATGTCACTTGAAATGTAATTGTAGAACTTGTTATTGCAGCTGGGAACCTAATTCCTGCTAGTAATAAACCATCAGTATCTACTGCTGTAGAAACTGTAGTGCTTTCGCTTACATCTATAAGTACTGTTTTGGTTTTGTATAAACTTTTACCTGCTACCGGCATTTATCTTCTCCTAAATCTTATGTAATATTTTAACACAAGAAGTGGGTGGAGGTGGAGTTCCACCCAAATCTTGTAAATTTTATCTTTAGCTTACGCCATTGATAACTGCGTGATATTCGGCAGGTCCTTTTTCAAGACCAATTTCCATATATACACGCTTTGATACTGCTGCTGCATCATCATTGTCTGTATCTTCTACGAATACACCACCTTTACCAGGGATGTTTAAGAAGCATACATCAAGATATGCAAGGTCCAATATGAATGCTTGGTCAGCTGGAACGAATTCGTTCACTGCTAATCCAATATTTCCAAATGGTGTAATGATAGTATCAATGTTGATACCAGCTACATTTCTATCTCTTGGTAAGATAGCCATTTGATTAGAACCACTCTTAACAAGGTTTTGGTTTAAGTCTAAGACTGAACCTGGTCTTGCGAAGAGTACAACATTTTGTAATGGTGCACCGGCATCATACATTAATTTTAATGTTTCAGCCATTGCATCAAAGTCAAGCCCTTGGGCTGAACCTGTTCCATCACCTGCTGTATCGTGTGCGTATGCTGATGAACCATTTCCGGAAGCTACCCATTCAGCGATGCCTCGCATCTCTCTTGGGTTTCCATCTGTTCCATCATTGAAGGTAGCATTGAAAAATTCATATTCAACTTCTCTTGCTATCTTAGAGAGCAACTCTTCTAATTGAAAAGCCATCTCATCGTTAATTGGGTTAGAACCTTCAAAAGCTGCGGTCCCGCTTTCCATAGCTTGTGAGTTCAAATATCCTGTAGATGCTAATGCGGAGTAGGTGAGTTTAACACCTTGGTTCCAAATTTGCACACAGTCAATAGATGAACTTCTGCTTCTACCAAAATAAGCAGGGTTTCCACCTTCAGCAACAGTTGTATAACTGGATACTGCTGGTGTATCTACTTTTTGGGTTTGGAAAACAGGAGAGTTAAGAAGTTTACCACCAGTTAAACCACCTACCATAGATAGTAAAGGTGTTCTTCTTGCACCAACTTTGAATAGTTCACCCGTAAAGTTATTGATTTCGCTTACTGAAATCGGGTCGGGGGCACCTATTGCGGCCATTTTATCTCCTAAATTTTCTGTTTAGGAGGCTTATTCTCCTAAACTATTTTTTCTCTAGCTCGTTAAGAGCTTTCATTTTAGAAGCGATGCTATCTCGCACCCTACCAGTTTCTTGTGCTGCGGCTATTTGGTCCCGAATTCCTGGGGAACCCGACACGGCTTGTGCTTGTGCTGCAAGGTTGTCTAATCTTTCCTGCCCTGCGTTGACTGTTTCACGAAAACTGTCTTGTTGCCCAAATACTTCTTCGCCAAATTCTTCAGTTATGAATGCTTTTAGTGCATCCGCTGTAGTATCGCCTTCGTACATTTGGTCGGCTGCTTTACCAATTCCTTTTGACCTATCTAAACCTACTTGTTTAAACAACTCATCTCGTTCCTGGCTTTGATACTTTATCAGTTCTTCTTTGAGGGTTTTATTTTCCTCACGAATTGCCTTCCAGTTTTTATCTTCACCAGTATTGGTTTCTACGCTTGCTTCTTCGTTTTGTGACATTACTGTCCTCTCCTATAAATAATATTTTTACAAGCCGCATTTATGTCATCGGCTGAACTACTACATATTATTTATTTCTCGTGTCTTGTATGTAGGCATCAAGACAGTTTTCGTTCTAGGTCTAGTTTAACCACCCGGCCTTAGTAGAGTGTCGTATTAATTATAACACAACTTGTTTAAACAAGTAGTTATTCCGCAACTAATCCAACAACTTGACCACCTTGGGTTGTTGCTGCACCTGTTTGTATAGCACTTTCGCTTGCTTCTTGTGCTGCTACTCGTTTAACTAATCCTAATTCTTGTGGTGATAAACCGGCTACTCCTAGTGCAATTTGTTCTTCTGTAATGGTATTTCCTCTACCTGCGGCTGCACCTGTAAGGCCGGATAACTCATCTGTTCTAGCAAATACTTTAGCTGCATCTTTTTGTGATATATCAGCTTCTACAAATTTTTCTGCTGTTGTAAGTCCTACTGATACTGTAGCTATCTCTGCTTCTGCAAGTATTTGAGATGTAAGTATTTGATTTTCTAAGACTGCTGTAGATATTGTTGGGCTAATAAACATAGCAAATAAAGAAGTTTCATCTATTGCATAACCATATTGTTCGTTAAATATTTCTAATACTTGGTCTTTGTTGTTTACTAACTGTTCATAACCAAACTCTAATCTTGCTTTAAATTCTTGTATATCTACATCACCGCTAATTGCTGCTGTTATTTCTTCTGCAAATATATCGGGATTTAAGTTGTATGTTCTTAATGCATCTTTCATACCATCTTTTAATTCTAGGTATTGTATCTCTGTCATACGAAGAGTTCCATCTTCTCTTCTTATACCAGGGAATGCTTTAGCATACTCATCACTACCTCTTACTGTTGCAAGTGCAATATCAATACTTCCTGTTCTTGTCCAGGCAGCAACTATTCCATCAAGAATATTAGAAGGGAAGTATGGATATAATGCAGCTGCATCATCTTTTGTAGGTGTGTATGTTGTTGTTTCTTCTTCAAACTCCGGTGTAGTTTCACTACCAGTGTAAATATTAGAACCTTCTAGTGTTTTTAAAAATGAATTTATTATCTCTAATGCTTTACTCTCTGCATTTTGTAAATCTATTTCTGCTTGTGACAGTCCAGGAGATATAGATATTTCATCACTATCAGCTGGAGTAGTACCATCAGTAGGATTAGATAATGGTGTAGCTTCTGCTGGTGGTTCAAATGTTTCTGTTATTGGGTTCCATATATTTCCATTAGCATCTTTTATAATAGGTAAATCAAAAGTTCCACCTTCAATTACATTTCCATCTTTATCTACTTGTTGCCCTTCTTCATTTTCTCTGTAAAGTAAATCATTATCAGTACCTTCCGGTAATTTTACTTCTTCATAGTATCCTTCACCAGCAGCTTCATTAGAGTTCTCAAACTCTTTTATATCTCCTGTTCTTGGGTCTTTATATAAAGGCATTAAAATACTCCACTAAATGCTTGCGGTACTCTTGATGCTAAATCATCTAAGAATTTATTTTTAATTCCTGGGCTGTCAATAAAAGTTGTTCTTATTTCTTCATCAAACTTCATATAATCTCCGTTAGCTTTAACAATTAAATCATCTATTGTGTCTTGTTGACTTTGTGTTAGCTTAACTAGCTGTCCACCTGTAGTTCCGTTAATAAGTTTAGATGCTCTATTTGAGTAGTATCCATTCCAGGTAGCGTAGTTAGAACCTTTAAACATAGGATAAAGTACATCGTGTTGCATTTGTAGTTCGTTCTTAACACCATCTATATCTCCTGCTCTAACTCTTGCGGCTATCTTGTAAAATGAATTGTTATTAACCATAGCTTCATATGCACCCATACCTAATGTATCTACAATTAAACCTTTAGCAGTTGATTGTCCTGTATTGACACCAGTAAACTGTCCTACAAAACCTTGTAATCCTTCGGGTAGTAGTTCTTTACCACCTAATAAATCTAAATATGCACTGTCATCAATGTAATCTAAGTATGTATCTACTTCATCCGGCTTTATTTGGCCTGTTGTCACCATCATAGCTATTGTTCTTGCTAATTCATTTACTGGTCCAGTCATATTTCTTGATACAATTCCTTCTTTGATGCTGGCCATATTAGTTCCTATGTCTTTAGCAACCTTGTCCGGGTCGCTATAATACTGCAACATAAAGTTTCTTTCACCTTCTGTAGAGTTTTGATACCATTCTGTACCTTCTAAATCATCAGTAGATATTGGTGTACCAGTTAAAGAAGCAGCTAAAAATGCAGCTTGAACATCTGTATCTAACAACCAACTCATTCCATCTTCCTTGGCTTTAGCTTCAAACTGTGCCTCTACTACATCAAATACTTCTCTGTAGTCCTCTTCATCTTCACCTGTTAGTATTTCACTAACTAATAAATCTTCGTGTCCTCTAAATACATAACCATATCGCAATGCGAAACTTTCCATATCTAGTGATATTGGCTCTACACCTACTGTCATAAAGTTAGCATTGTCAATTTTAGCTAGAATAGGGAAGTCACCTAGTGCTTCTCCTGTATCAAAATATACTGCATACATTACACCATCTATTTCAATAATTTCTTCCGGCTGGAATGCAAACTGGTTAGTTAGTAATCCCTGTTTATTTTCTTCAACAACTTCTTCATTATCGGCCATAGTTATATTGTGGAATAAATTCCTCATCCTCCTGTTCTAATACTGTAGATAGGTTTCCTAGTATTATATCATACACTGGTTTGCTTATTTTGTATGCAATAGAATACTTATCGCTTACCTCTCCAAAGTTATCCCAAAATCCTTCATCAGTTGTTTTTGCTTGATAAAGAGAATTTGCTATATCTCCTAGTAGTAAAGCTGTTTCATATCCTGCATAAGCTATAGCAAGTGGTCCAGTTGCACCAGCTACACCCATTCTTCCTAATGTAGGTAGCACTGCTTTAGTAATTACCTGGTCCCCAATGTCTAGTTTTTCTAATACACTAAATACTTTTTTAAATATACCAGGGTTTTTATCCATAATTTCTTTAGCTTTGTTTAGATTTTCTACACCATCTGCATTAGATATAGCTTTATCTACATCATCTACTAATTGGTCGGGTGTTATATATCGTGGGTCGTATGGTAAATCTGCTTTTGCATCATTAATATTTATGCGGTCTAATTTTTCTCGCATATTATCATCAATACGATTTCCGTATATATTCATACTTACATAATCAGCTAAAAATTCACCAGCAGTCATTCCTGTAGTTTTGTTTAAATCTGCCGCATAGTTCGGGTCAAGAGTGACATTGTATGCTTTTCTACCTGCTATTTCCTGGAACCTATCCATATATGTTTTATTAACTTGAAATGGTAATTCTGTATCTGTTCCAGCAAACACTGTAAAGCTGCTAGTAAACTGTGCTGGTTCTTTACTGCTAAATAGCATATCACCATATGCATCTCTCATTGGGTCCACTATTGACCCCATATTGACAAACATTCTTTCAATATCAAAATCGTGTGCTGGTTGAAAAACTGTTGATGGTGAGTTTTTAAAATTTATATATCTTTCTTGTAAATCTGTCATTTCTTCAAAGAAATATTTTATTTGATTTTTTACTACTTGTGCATCATTAGGTACATTTTTATAAAGTAAATCTCCAGGGTCCCTTGTAATCCATAATTCATCTAATACATCAACCCTAAATATTTCTGCTATGTCATCATCTAAACTATCTATTTGGTCGTGCAACTCTATAAGCTGTATCATAAATGGCCTTACACCTTCAGTAGATGGGAATGTACCATACATTTGATATAACTCGTTAACTCGTATATCATCTAAAACTCTTATTTGTAATTCAAGACTGTTTGTCACATCACCAGCTTTTATGTCGCTACCCATAAGTGCTTCACTTGTTTCCATTAACAATGTTTTTATATCTCCTCCGTATTCACCAACTGAAGGTATTTCTAAACCAAAATCATTAGTTAACTCCATTGCAATGTCGTAGATGGCTTCACTTGTTTCAGTAAATCCAGTCCATAAAAACTCCGGTGCTGTTAAACTATATATAGTATCTGTTTCTTCAAATGCTTTAAAAACATCTAATGCGTAATCAACAAGAGTTTCAAGTCTTACACTTTTTATATTGCTATCTATTTTGTTAGTGTGATTAAACAATACGCTTGTATGTGATGTATAAGTATTGCCTGGAGTACCTTGTATAAGATTAGAAATAATACTTGTACGCCAGTCCTCTGCGTTTTTCATATAGGAACCATCAAGCATTTTAAAATTTTCGGGATTACCAAACTTTATAGCATCATTAACAACTGATTTAATAGCATCAGTTATCATTTGAACTTCTCTATTACCTAGTTCAACTGACATTATTCCTCTTCAGTATTTTTAGATTGTTCCTTTGCCTGTCTAAGTTCTTGAAGTATTTCATCATTAGTTTTCTTTTTAACTGACATTGCTATTCACCTTGTATCTTTTTAACCATCTCTAATAAAGATTGAGCATTTTGGTTTTGTGGAAACATTTTATTAGGTGGTTCACTCTCTAACATATCTGCTCTAGCTTTAGCTTCTTTTGTAGGTCCACCTGCACCTGCTCTAAGTCTATCTCTATATGTTATAAAATCTTCAGCACCCTTTTTTATGCCTGTCATCAATTTAAGCAGTCCATAGTAGTTCTTAGCTGGCTGTTTAAACAACGAGTTATCAGCTTGTGTTGCCGGCCTTCTAGCAAATCTAGTGTTTGGAGTGGCCATTGGGTCCACAAATGGTTCTGTTTTGTCATCATAAAAACCTTCACCAACAATACTAAAGTCCTCTGCTTGTGTTTGTCCTGGTTGCAATACTGCTTGATGAGGTGCTACATCACTTAGATACCAGTCATAAAACTCTTTAGTATCTTTAAATCCTCCTTTAATATAGTCACCAATGATACCTGTTTGTATTTCGCTAGCCATAGTCATACCATCACCATAACTAATATGAGTATCTCCACCTACTACAGATGCAACATTATTCATATTGTCTAATGCAGGTAAATATGCTTCAGCAAAACCTTCTTGGTCATCTATTTCTACTAATGGTGGATACATTTTAATTCTTGTTATGTATTGCTGAACTATTTGTTCATCATTCATTTGTTGATACTCTTCCGGCCCTGGTCCTTCCGGTGCTTGGTCATTAAGTTCTTCACCAGTTCTAATAACAATGTCACCACTTGCTTTAAACACATAGGATGTTTCATCATTAAAATAATTACCCTGGGCCATACTTACTAAATCAGCACGCATTTCTTCTACAGTTTTAGCTTTATACCAGTCCAGTTCACCAAATGGTGTTGTATTATTTTCTTCCATTATTTGTCATCTCCCATTCCAATTTGGCCCATTGATGCTTCAAAGAAGTTAGTACCATATTGTATTTTTTGTAAACTCTCTACCGATGCTATCTCTCCTTGTATCTCCGGTCTTGCTAATAAATTTTCTTGTATAACATCTATAGCATTTTTAGGTTGCGGTATTTCACCTTTGCCTTGCATTAAGACTTCGTATCCAGGAACAATTAAAGGTAAATTGCTACCAGGTATTGATAGTTTTACATAGCCTTCACCTGCTGGTGTTCTATAACTATCTCCTACTGTAGTTCCTAAAATAATATCTTTATCTGTTATCAAGCTCTCTTCGTATGCCTTTTGAGATGCAGCAGCTTCGGCTAAACTTTTATTTATATCATCTGCGAACTCTACATAATCTGCATCAGTAAAAGTAATACCTAGCAACACACCTACTTGGTCCATAAGTTCTTTAATTTGTGATGGATTAGCTTTGACTTGTTGTTCCAGGTTTAACATATCCTGGTACATTTCAGTAAAATCTTTTGTTTCTGTATATATCTGTTCTTGTTCTGTAAGAGTAGTTTCATACATAGGAATATTTGCAGCCATATCTTTTTCCCAGTTTCCACTATCAGTTGCTTTAATAAATATTTGGGCCATAAAAGTAGCTTCTCTATCTGTCCACTGGCCAAATTCTGCTGTAGGTGGTGCAGGCATTCCTGCTCTTACCATTCGTTGTTGCAGTATAAATATCTCACTTGGGTCCATATCAATAAAGTTTCTATACTCTGCACCTTTATAGAATGGTGCATCGTACTCTACAGGATTTCCATTTTCATCCGTTTCAGTTTTAGACAATACCATTCCATCTTTATCGGTTGAATATCCCCACGCTGGATGAGTTGACCTATAAGTACCAGCTGGGTCCGGTAGATATTCTGCACTCTCTTTTTGTTGTTTTGCTCTATCTTCTGCATCTCTAGCTTGTTCATAATCAACACTGTCAAGAGTTTTGTTTATTTCATCTATTATGTCTTGTGTATTTGTTTGTGTACCACTTCCAAAAAATCCTGCTTTTTTAAATGTATATGTTGTTGCACCTTTAGCGGAACCTTCAGTTGGTCTATCAATTACCGGTTCAGCACTTCTAATTTCTGCATCAGCTTTTATTACTAACTCTGTTAATTTATCTATATTTAGATTTAGTGTGACATCATTGTATAAAGCTATTGTTTCATCACTAAATATACCTTGTAAATCATCGTTTTGAAATATTTGATTTATATTTAAACTTTCTGTGCTTACATCAGCACCCATAAGGTTTTCTTTTACTTTTGCGACATCATATTCATATACAGCTTGTGCTAAATAATAAGCTATTATTTCTCCTATAGATGCACTACCTATTCCACCTTCACTAAATTCAGCAACATCTATACCAGTGTCATCACCACTACCTTCTTCAAGGTCTAATATATTATTCTCTTCTTCTCCGTTAGCCATTATCTATCCTTTATATTTGTTGGGTTTACTGGGCTTATTTCGTAAAACAATACTTCATTAGCTAATTGTCTAAAGTTTGTACCTTCACTCTTAGCCACGATGTCCTCCCATATAAATCTCATTATTTCCTGTGCTTCTAAATAGTCATCGCTACTACCACTTAACACTGGTTTACTTCTTGAAGAACCTCTAATTCTTAATGTTTCAGTTTGTCCATACCTGTTAGTGTATGTGTAGTTTCCATTATTAAGAAATACATCAAGAACTTCGTTTCTTCTTTGTACATATTCTACTACAAATGGATACTCCGGTGAATTTTTAGTAAGTTCGTAATCTCCCCAACTTGCAAGTTCGGCCATAATAGTTTCTATTTTTGCTCTTTGTTGCCTACCTACAAAGTTGTAAATGTTAGCAATACCATACTCATCTTGTATTTGTCTTTTAGCATCTGCATATGCATCATCCCAGTTTCGTTCCGGTTCAGTATTTCTTATCTCTTGTTTCTTTTTTTCTAATTCAAAGATAGCTTGTGACTGTTGCATAAACTCTGCATATTGTCTTGGATTTAAGTTTTGACTTTCTATCTCGTAGAATGCTGGGTAATACAAGTCATCTTCTATTCTATCCGGTTGTATATACACACCAGTATTTGGTAATGCACCTGGTTCAAGTATGTCTTTCCTGTTATCTTGGTTCCACCAAAAGTATGAATGTTCTTTTACTGGTTTTTTACCCATACTTTGGTTCTTGGCTTGTGTCAATGGAATAGGATTTATACCAAACTTCTCTTCAAAGTCTATGTCTGTTTGTATGTAATCATATCCATTCTTAATTAATAACTCATCGTATTTAGATTTTAAGGCCTGTGTTGTCCACCAAGTTCCATCTTTATCTTCAACTTCTATCCTTGGTTGTATTCCAGTAGGTAATGTAAATTGTGTAGTTCCTCTAAAAATAAATAATTTACCTGCTTGTTCAAATGCTTTATTCATATATTTATCAATACTGTTTTGGTCTGTTTGGTCAACTAAACCTGCTAGTACAAATCCTGTGTAAGTATCCATAACTGCTGTACCAAATTGTGCTTGTCGTTCTGCACTAAAAGTATTTTCATTTGTCATAAATTTCTGTAGCCACGCAGGTAGCTGGTCAACGGGATTACCTCTACCAAAAGAACCTAAAAAGAAATCTTGTATTGTTTTAGGTACCGGCATTCTTTGTGCAATTATATTTGCTGGTATTGTGACTAATGGTCCAAAACCTGGTGCGAAACCATTCTGTGCTATTAAGTTAAGACCGCTAGCATATCCTGGTAAAGACATTCTTACACCTTCATCTTCTAAGT
>CEOW01009731.1_pt1 | contig 10609 bp, 12 predicted proteins | sample 530621 | NCBI WGS metagenome assembly CEOW01 (sample SAMEA2620734, study PRJEB7988) | marine metagenome | isolation source: saline water (ENVO:00002010), including | reverse complement strand
GAATACGGAGGTAAATTCGTCCCTGAGACTCTTATGTATGCTCTTGAAGAGTTAGAGAATACTTATAATAAATTGAAAGACAATAATGAATTTAAAAAACAATTTTATAAAGATCTCTCGGAGTTTGTAGGCAGACCATCTCCTCTCTATTTTGCAGAGAGATTAACCAAACATTACGGAACCGGATCAATTTGGTTAAAAAGAGAAGATCTTAATCATACGGGTGCTCATAAAATAAATAATACAATTGGGCAAATTCTTCTTGCTAAATATATGGGAAAAAAAAGAATAATTGCTGAAACTGGTGCAGGCCAACATGGTGTAGCAACAGCAACAGTTGCAGCAAGACTTGGTCTTGAATGCCATATATATATGGGTGCAGAAGATGTACAAAGACAATCCTTAAATGTATACCGAATTAAACTTCTTGGTGCCCAAGTTCATTCTGTAGATTCCGGATCTGCAACACTTAAAGATGCTTTAAATGAGGCGTTAAGGGACTGGGTAACGAATGTAGATGATACTTACTATATTATTGGCAGTGTAACTGGACCACACCCTTATCCTATGATTGTACGAGATTTCAATTCTGTAGTTGGAGAAGAGCTAATAGAACAATCTAAAGCATTATTTAATACAATGCCTGATGCCATAGTTGCATGTGTTGGTGGAGGATCAAATGCTATGGGAGCTTTTTATCCTTTTATTAACATTAATCAAACAAGATTGATTGGAGTGGAGGCTGCAGGTAATGGCCTTCAGACTGGTGAACATGCTGCTCCGTTAAATGATGGATCACCAGGAGTTCTTCATGGAGCTTTAAGTTATCTTATGCAGGACGAAGCTGGTCAAGTTAAAGCTACAAAATCTGTTTCTGCTGGATTAGATTATCCTGGCGTTGGTCCTGAACATTCATGGTTGAAGGATTCTGGAAGGGCTGAGTATGTAGCGGTTGATGATGATGAAGCATTAGAAGCTTTTCATCAAGTATCGGAGTTAGAAGGCATCATCCCTGCGCTTGAAACTGCTCATGCTTTTGCTTATTTAGAAACTCTAATGAAAGAGTTTGATGACAAATCAAATATTATTGTTAACGTTTCAGGAAGAGGAGATAAAGATATTAATACTGTTGCTGAAATTGATGGAATCAAGATTTGAATAGATTAACTAAAAAGCTTTCAAAAATTAAATCAAATAATAAGAAAGCATTGGTAGGTTATCTTGTTGCTGGAGATCCTGATATTGAAACCACAGTTGAGCTAATGAAACTATTTTCATCCTCTGGTGTTGATATCATTGAAATTGGAGTGCCTTTTACTGATCCTATTGCGGAAGGACCGATTATACAAAAAGCACATGACAGAGCTTTGAAAAAAGATATTTCGTTAGTATCAATATTTCAAATGATAGAAAAATATAGAGAGTTTGACGACGAGACCCCATTGGTTTTAATGGGCTATTTGAATACTTTTATATACCATAAAGAGTTGATTGAAAATAATCAGAATGATGCTGTTGATTCGATATTAGTTGTTGATATACCTGGAGAGCTAAAACTGGAAGATTATGGAGTAAAAAGTAACAATATCAATACCATTTCTTTAATTTCACCAACAACCAAAAAAGATAGAGTCAAATTAATAGCAGAAAATAGTACCGGTTTTGTTTACTACGTTACTTTAAGAGGTGTAACGGGATCGTCTAATTTAAATATTGATGAAATCAAAAACAATATTGAAGAAATCAAGAGACACGCTTCAGTGCCCACGCTTGCCGGATTTGGTATAAAATCAATAGAGGATGCAAAACTTTTAGCGGATTGTTCAGATGGAATAATAATTGGATCCTCATTAGTTCAAATGATTGAACAAGGATCAGAAAAAAAAGAATTTGATAGAATAGGTAAGTATATAAGCGAAATTAAAAAGGCAATATCATGAATTGGTTAAGAAGGTTAATCCCTTCAATTGGCACATTTAAGTCGAAAAGCAAAGTTCCAGATGGTCTGTGGAGTTCTTGTAAAAAATGTGAATCGGTTTTATATGCTCCTGAATTAGAAAAATCTTTATATGTATGCCCAAAATGTGATTATCATTTAAGAATTGGTGCTAGGAAGAGATTAAATATATTCTTAGATGATAGCTCATATGAAGAAATAGCTGCAAATTTAACAACAAAAGATCCACTAAAGTTTAAAGATTCAAAATATTACACATCAAGAGTTAAAGAGGCAGTTGCTGCTACAGGAGAGAAAGAAGCACTCATTGTGGTAAAAGGTAAGCTTGAAGGTATAAGTGTTGTTGTAGCTGCATTTGAATTTAGGTTTCTTGGTGGTTCAATGGGTAGCGTTGTTGGTGAAAAATTTGTTCAAGGAATAAATACTGCTATTAAAGAAAAAGTTCCTTTTGTATGTTTTGCGACTAGTGGTGGTGCAAGGATGCAAGAATCAATGATTTCATTAATGCAGATGGCGAAGACTTCAGCAGCAATACAAAAATTAAAAAAAGAAAAATTACCGTATATCTCTGTTTTAATTGATCCAATTTATGGAGGTGTGTCTGCAAGTATTGCAATGCTAGGTGATATAAATATTGCAGAACCAAATGCATTGAGCGGCTTTACTGGACGAAGGGTAATTGAACAAACTGTAAGAATTGAACTGCCTGATAATTTTCAGAAATCGGAATATCTTTTAAGCAATGGTGCTATAGACATGATCGTCCATAGAAAAAATCTTAGATCAAAAATAAGCAGCATTTTAAATAAAATATATAAAGCATAATTATGAAACTTGAGAGATTATTAGGCCTCTTAGCTATTTCAGGTATAACTCTTATAGCATTATTTTTATTTTTTCCAGCTAGGCATTATGATGAAATTTCACTTGATGATTCGACTGTAAAAATAGATTTAGAGCAACCAATTTTACCTATAACAAAAGATTTTAAAACCTTAACTGAATCAGATTTTGATTTCTATGTTTATAGAGCTCATGTTCTTTCATCTGAAAAGAATGCTTTAAGACTTGCTGAGCAAATTAATAAGGGTGGGATGCCATCATTTGTGGAAACATTCAATGAGGAAAAAAATTTATTTGCAGTTTATGTTGGGCCTTTTTTATCAGAAGATGATATTCTTAACAATATAGATATTATTGAAAAACTATCTGAATCTAATCAAGGAGAGGTGAAATCATGGAAGCTTTAGGATTAAATTTTGTAGACTGGACGATTATCGTAGTCATAACAGCATCAGTAGTTTTATCAATTACAAGAGGTTTTGTGAAAGAATTTCTTTCATTATTCATATGGGTGATTGCATTTTTTGCCGCAGTAAACTTTGAATTCCTTGCAACGCCTAAAATAAATGAGTTTATTGGCAATCCTGATATATCAAAAATAATTTCATATGTTGTTGTCTTTATTATTGCTTTGTTTCTTGGTGGCTTGGTAATAAAATTTTTAAGCGGTCTTGTTAAATGGTCTGGTGCATCTGGATTTGACAAATTACTTGGTGTTTTATTTGGATTCACAAGAGGCTTTTTGATTTTATTTGTAATTTTTTTACTATTACCGGCAAGTGCAAAATCAAATGAATCTATGACGAATTCAAAACTTGTACCAATTATTGAAAAATATGCACCACAAATTGAAGCATTTTTTAGAGAATTGATTAATAATAAAGATGAATTAATTGATCAGGCTATGGATAAAATCGACCCTTTACTTGATGATGTTATTCCAGAGCAAGATACAGAAGAGGATGAACTTGGGGAATCATAATGTGTGGAATAGTAGGTATTTCTGCAGAAACTAATGTAGCCGCAGAAATATACGACTCATTGCTAATGCTACAGCATAGAGGTCAAGATGCAGCAGGCATGTCTGTTTGCGATCAGGATGATAAGTTAACTTCAAGAAAGTCAATGGGTTATGTTCGTGATGTGTTTCAACAAATGCATATGGATAAGCTAATAGGTAATTATGGAATTGGACATGTTAGGTATCCAACTGCAGGAGGAAATGGTAAAGAATTTGCTCAACCAATGTATGTTAATTCACCATACGGTATTAGTTTGACCCATAATGGAAACCTCACAAATTCTAAACAGTTATCTAATGAATTATTTCATGCTGAAATGAGACACCTTTTGACTGATTCTGATTCAGAAGTCCTTTTAAATATTTTTGCTCATGAGCTTGGAAAACAAAGGGAAATATATCCCTCAGCTGAACATATTTTTAAAGCTGTGGCAAAAACACACATAAGATGCGATGGAGCTTATGCTGTTCTTGCACTAATAACAGGTCATGGAATTTTGGCATTTCGTGATGAAAATGGAATAAGACCTCTTTCCATAGGTACAAGAAAAGGCAAATCAAGAGTCGAATATATTATTGCCTCCGAGGACTCATTATTTATACCACTAGGTTTTAAAAAATTGAGAGATATAGAGCCTGGCGAAGCCGTTTTTATTGATAAGGAGGGTAATTTATTTTCACAACAATGTTCTGATATGCCTCAAAAGAGGCCATGTATTTTTGAATATGTTTATTTCTCTAGACCTGATTCTAAAATTGATGAGATATCAGTCTATAAAGCAAGAATGAGAATGGGTTCGAAACTTGCAGAGCAAATAAAAGAAACCAAACCAAGTCATGATATTGATGTTGTAATTCCCATTCCAGACAGCTCAACAACTGCTGCACATCAACTCGCAGTAGACCTTGGTGTGCCATACAGAGAGGGGTTTGTAAAGAATAGATATATAGGTAGAACTTTTATAATGCCATATCAAGAAGAAAGAAAAAAATCTGTTCGAAGGAAGCTGAATATCTTGGATCTAGAATTTCAAGGAAAGAATGTTTTACTTGTTGATGATTCAATTGTAAGAGGTACAACGAGCAAGAAAATAATTGAAATGGCTAGAGAAGCTGGTGCTAATAAGGTTTATTTTGCCTCTGCAGCGCCTGCAATTAAGTATCAAAATTTATATGGAATTGACATGCCTGCAACGTCAGAACTTATAGCTTCTAATAAAACCGATGATGAGGTTGCAGAAGAAATTAACTCAGATTGGCTCATCTATCAGAGATTAGACGACCTTATTGATGCAGTAAAAGTTGGTAATCCTGAAATTGAAAATTTTGAAACTTCAATATTTACTGGAAAATATATTACTCCCTTAGTTGAAAACTATCTTGAAGAGCTAGAAAACTCTAGAAAAGATGAACTAAAAATGCAAAGGGAAAAATCTCAAGCTAGTTGATACTTATAGAGGATTTACAATATTTATTGCTGGTATCTCAGCAGAATTCGCACTCTCCACATAGCTATCAATCTCATTAAAATTAAGATATCTGTAGATTTCATCTGCAAGAGGATTAATATCAGACATATATTTATGATATTCATCGACCGTTGGCAATCTGCCCAGAACAGATGAAATTGCAGCCAGTTCAGCAGAGGCTAAGAAAACATCTGCTCCATCTCCAAGTCTGTTTGGGAAGTTCCTTGTAGACGTAGAAACAACTGTTGAATTTGCTAACACTCTTGCTTGATTTCCCATACATAAAGAACAACCTGGAACTTCTGTCCGTGCGCCCGAAACTCCAAATATATTATAGATACCTTCTTCGATTAATTGCTTCTCATCCATTTTTGTTGGAGGAACAACCCATAACCTAGCTTTAGTTCCATTATATTTTTCAAGTAATGTGCCTGCTGCTCTAAAATGACCAATATTTGTCATGCATGAACCAATAAAGACTTCTTGTATTTCAGTATTTTCTACAGCAGAAAGAGGTTTAATATCGTCTGGGTCATTTGGACAAGCCAGTAGAGGTTCTTTGATTTCGTTTAAATCAATTTCAATGATTTCTGCATATTCCGCATTCGCATCTGGTTCTAAGAGTTCTGGGTTTAATATCCATTCCTCCATTGCTTGTGCTCTTCTTTCAAGTGTTTTAGCATCCCCATAACCTGAAGCTATCATCCATCTCAACATAACAATATTTGAATTGAGATATTCAATTATGGGTTCTTTATTTAATCGAACTGTACAACCAGAGGAAGATCTTTCAGCTGATGCATCGGATAATTCAAAGGCTTGTTCAACTTTCATATTAGGGAGCCCTTCAATTTCAAGACATCTTCCTGAGAAGACATTCTTTTTGCCTTTCTTTTCAACAGTTAGAAGACCTTTTTGAATTGCGGCGTATGGGATAGCATTAACCAGATCTCTTAAAGTAATACCTGGTTGCATTTCTCCATGAAATCTGACGAGAACAGATTCCGGCATATCAAGTGGCATTACACCGAGCGTTGCAGCAAATGCAACTAATCCAGATCCGGCAGGAAAACTAATACCTATTGGGAATCTTGTGTGACTATCACCACCGGTGCCAACAGTGTCTGGTAAAAGCATCCTGTTCATCCATGAATGGATAATGCCGTCTCCTGGTCTCAATGAAACACCACCCCTATTCATAATAAAATCAGGCAGGCTATGTTGTGTTTCAATATCAACTGGTTTTGGATAAGCAGCTGTATGACAAAAAGACTGCATAACTAAATCAGCTGAAAAACCAAGACATGCTAATTCTTTTAATTCATCTCTTGTCATTGGTCCTGTAGTATCTTGAGATCCTACCGTTGTCATTCTGGGCTCGCAATATGTACCAGGTCTGACTCCCTCAACACCACAAGCTCTTCCAACCATTTTTTGTGCCAATGTATATCCTTTATTTGAATCGTCTTCAGAATCTGGCCTTCTAAAAATATCAGTTGGTCCCATTCCAAGAGCCTCTCTCGTTTTATCAGTTAATTGTCTGCCAATAATTAGAGGTATTCTTCCATTTGCTCTTACTTCATCAAGAATCACGTCAGTTTTAAGTTTAAACTCTGATATGACTTTATTTGTTTTAGCATCCAGAACTCTTCCATTAAAAGGTTCAAGTATGACTTCTTGACCCATGGTCATTGAAGTTACATCCATTTCGATTGGAAATGCTCCAGAATCTTCTAATGTATTAAAAAATATTGGAGCAATTTTTCCCCCAAAACAAAAACCACCTTCTTTTTTGTTTGGAATGCATGGAATATCATCTCCCATATGCCAAAGAACAGAATTGGTAGCAGATTTTCTTGATGACCCAGTTCCAACTACATCACCTACAAACACTAATGGATTTCCTTTCTTTTTAAGTTCTTCAATAGTTTCCAGTGGTTTTTCGAGACCTTCTCTTGGCATTTTGAACATAGAAAGAGCATGTAATGGAATATCTGGTCTTGACCACGCATCTGTAGCAGGTGATAAATCATCAGTATTAATTTCGCCAGTAACCTTAAAAACAGTTAATTTAATTTGTTTATCGATATCTTGTTTATCAGTAAACCATTTTCCTTCAGCCCATGCATTGATTACGTTTTTTGCATGATTATTAGTTTTTGAAAGTTCATATATTTCATTGAATGCATCAAAAATTAAAAGAGTTTTACTTAAAGCCTCAGAAGCTACTTCACCAAGATCCTCAATTTGTAAACATTTTATTAAGGGTTCAATATTGTAACCGCCTAGCATAGTACCTAATATTTCAACTGCTTCTTTTTTAGATATGTAGGGACTTGATGTATCTCCAGAAGCAATATCTGATAAAAATGCAGCTTTAACGTAAGCAGATTGATCAACACCTGCAGGTATTCTTTCTTTAAGTAAATGAATTAAGAGTTCTGCTTCAGCATGCTCAGACTTTAACAATTCAACTAATTGCGAGGTTTGATCAGCATCTAAGGGCAGGGGAGGTATATTTTGACTTTTCCTCTCCTCGACATGTTGTTTATAACTATCTAACATCGTCTGGTCTCCGATGGGTGTATTTTACTCTTATAGTGAAAGATAGCCACTAAATAAAGCAAATTTATTTAAAAATAAGTTATTATTTTCATTATGACCAAAATGCATAAAAAACGCTCATCAACTCCATGTCTTGGAATATGCTCTACAACATTTGGTGACGAGGTTTGTAAAGGTTGTAAACGTTTTGCTCATGAAATTGTTAGTTGGACTAAATATAGTTTAGAAGAAAGAGAAATAATCAACGATAGAATTGAAAAATTTAAAATACAAATTCTTTCTGACAGATTTAAAGTTATTGATGCAGACTTGTTAGCTCTGAGGCTTGAAGAAAAAGCTATCAATTTTAATCATTCACTTGATCCTATTACTTGGATTTTTGACTTATTCCGAGCGGCTGGTTCACAATCTTTTGATCTTGGTAATTATGGTATAAAAAGTCTAAAACAGTTTGATCCCAAAACAATTAAAGATGAAATAAATGATGAACTTCTTGAATTGTCTGAAGCCCATCATGGAAGATATTTTAAAAAGCTTAGCTAAAATCTTTAAGCATTATTTTTAACTCAAGCGAGTGCTGCTCTTCTTCTCCTATTTGTGATCGAGCGTATTCTTCTAGATAAACAGATTTATTTTCAACAGAAGTTAAAAGTTTTTTATATAGACTTAAGGCGTGAAGTTCATGCTCTAAACTTTCCTCAAGAATATCTTTTATAGTGTGTCTATTTGTTTCTTGTATCTTAGCTATCTTTTGACTAGGGTGACCATCTAAGCCTGCAATTTTTTCACCTGCTAACTGAGCATGCATTAAGGATTCTGCAGCTTGCTCTTTCAAAAAAGTTACAATCGGTAGTCTGTATGGGCCACTTACCATCATAGAAGAGTGAGTATATCTAACCACACCAGCCAATTCGTACTCCATTATTTCATTCAAAATATCACATACTTCGTTAGTATTGATTTCGTTGTTAGCCATTATATTTGTCTCCAGTTGTTAATTTAATATGTCTAATTATAATGTTATTATATTGATTGTAAACTACTGATATAAGGTGTATTTTTAATGATAATTGTTCTGATTATCATTCTCATTTAGAAAAGATTTTATACTTATAAAATAGCAAAGAGGCTAGTATGGCATAAGCTATTTTTGATAATTGTTTAACTACTGGAAGACCTACTAATTTAGCCAACCATGCGTAACCTTTTGTTCTTTCCCAAACATAGATGAAAGCATCAACTCCTGATAATTCTCTGCCATCCTGAAATCTTACATGAAGCTTTTTGAGATATTTATCTCCCATTTCACTGCAATTAACAAAATTTAACTCTGATCTTTGTTTGTAATGTTTTATTTCAAAATTACAAATCGCACATTTTTCATTAAATAGTATTTCTGACTTTTTCATTTTTTTAGTTTAGATTTTATATAATTATTTTATCTTTTTTTAAAATTTATGAGGACTTGTATGAAATATATATTACTAGTAATTTTTTTATTACCAAACTTTGCTATAGCTGCTAACGACTCCGATGATAGAAAAGTTAGTGAATTATCTATTGATGAATTAAAACAAATTGTTCGTATGATTGTTGAGGAAAGTATTGAGCAATGTATAGTTACTGGAACAATGGAAGGAAGAGCAAAAGTTAATCTTAAAGTTGAGGGCGAAGTTGTAGCAAAAATGTCATGTGAATTTGAATCTAAAAAATAATGTCAGAAAAAAACTTTTTTAAATTTTTTCAAACTGGTTGGAATAAACTTTTTGGAAAAGAAGAAGACCCTACTTCATTAAGAAGCAAAAGTTTATTCCGCGCAGTAAAAGGTATTCAAAATGTTGGAACTCCCCATGACTGGGAAGATTATGAAAAATACAAGAAAGAGCTAGATAAACATGAAACAGATTAATATCTTTGATGAGCCTATTGAAGAATGTTGCACTAATCCAATAACAGGATTTTATAGAGATGGGTTTTGTCATACTGATGAATTTGATAGAGGTCTCCATGTTGTCTGCGCACAAGTAACAAATGAATTTTTAAATTTTTCTAAATCAAGAGGCAATGATTTATCAACCCCTAGACCAGAGCTAAATTTTCCTGGTTTAAAAGAAGGAGACTCCTGGTGTCTTTGTGCTGAAAGATGGAAAGAGGCATATGAGCATGGTTTTGCTCCAAAGGTTTATTTAAAAAGGACTAACAAGAAGGCTTTAACTATAATAGATATTGATCTTTTAAAGGATTACGCTATTGATCTTGTTTAATTTACCTTGGGTAAGTGATACCAGTTAGTTGTATATTTTGGCGAGGTCATATTTTGCTTCATTGGTGACCATTTCTTCGTATTTTGTGAAGCAAAATAGATTTGAGTTTCATAGGCATTCATTTGGTCAATATAATGCATAAATTTTGTGTTTTCTTTGGGACTATTTGGATCTTTAAAAAGCAACTGCTGCCTGATTGTTTCATCAGAGAACTTATTTAAAATTATTCCAGCTTTTGCATAATCATATCCAGATTTAAAGATTGGTAATAATCCTTTTTTAGTTGCTGCCAAAATATCTCTTGTATCGTTTGTTGGAGAAAATAATTCAATTGTTTTGATACCGCTATGCTGAGGTTTATTTTGGTTGAAAGGACTAGTTCTTACAAAAACAGATATTTGGGAACATTTTCGTCTTTCATATCTTAATTTTTCTGCTGCACGAACAGCAAAATTACTAACAATAGGTTTTAAAGTTTTTAAATCAGAAA
>CEOW01056221.1_pt1 | contig 10710 bp, 7 predicted proteins | sample 530621 | NCBI WGS metagenome assembly CEOW01 (sample SAMEA2620734, study PRJEB7988) | marine metagenome | isolation source: saline water (ENVO:00002010), including | reverse complement strand
AGAACATGAGGAACACGGAAACTACCACTAAGTTTTGAAAAACTTCCTTGTGCTCGGATTGTATTTCCCTCTAGTCTTAAGTCATCATTTGAATCATTTGCAATTAAAATTCTAAGTCGAGTATTCTCACCACTACCATCTGCATAATATTGAATGTGAGCAATGTCTCCAGAACCACCAGCAGGATCACTTTGCCATTTTATTCCTTGACCACCTGCACCGAAAGATGGTATTATACTACCACCATAACTACTCATTGAAATGTCACCTCTGATATTACCATTAAAACATATCTGTCCATTACCAGATGATGCATTAAGTGCAATACCATCAGTAACATCATTCTCTGTTTTTATTTCTAAAACAGATCCTGTAATTCCATGAACATTAGTTGTATGTCGAATCTCAGCAGTATCAGAAACATCACCAACAGCTTCCTTATCAAAACCAGTCCAAAATATCTTTCTATTTTGAGTTGTTGCTGTAGCTGTTCCACTTAGATTAATATCTCCATTAACTGTTGTATCTCCATTAACTGTTGTATCTCCATTAAATGTTGTATTTCCGCTTGAGTTGATGCGAAGTATTTCACTTAAAGTACCATTGTTAGCAGTATAAAACTTCAATCCATGATCTGACCCCTGAGTAATATAACCAGATATTACACCACCATATCCTGCACCCTTGTATATTTTAACAAGTGATTCTGATGTTCCTGAAGCAGCAGCGTTTGATTGGAACCTTGCTACATTATCTGATGTATTTTGAGAAGCAATAGTTACACTTAATTGATCAGTATTTTGAGTTTGATCAGCATCTCCAATATTAATTTTTCCTCCTGATGTGATGCGAGCTTTTTCACTCCCACTTTCCTTAAAAATTATTGCACCAGCACCATTGTTATTTGCATCAGCGTTAAAAATTAAATCAACATCTGAAGAAAAACCATCATTACATCTAACTGTACCACTATCAACAATAATGTTACCAGTAAATGTTGAATTTCCGCTTGAGTCGATGCGAGCTCTTACATCACCTTCAGTAATAAATTTTATATGACCATTAGACCCTGTATCGACTGTTTCAACTTCTGTATTACCTTCAGATATTTTATCATTCGCAACACTAGGGTCAATTGAACCTTTAAAAGTTCCATAAAATTCCCTTGCAGTTACAATACCAACAGCTAATATACTATTATTGGAGGCTTCAACTGTAACATTTGGATTGTTAGTACCAATTCCAACATCACCTTCTTTTGTAATTCTAACTCTCTCTACACCTGCTGTGCTGAATGTTTGTACATCACCACCTAAGTCTGCATATAATTTTCCATATACAAAAACATCGTCTGTAAATTCTGTTTTTTCAGAAATATAATTTACATCATCACTATCATAGTCTGGAGTTGGAACTCCTCCTGATTTAAAATCTGTCATGGTCTACCTCAACTATACAAACTCGCTGGAACTGTTGTTCCTTTAAATACTGTCCCACTCCAACTTACATCTCTAACACTTATTTTTCCTCGTGGTGCCTTTATATAACATTCGTTTGATCTCATATTAATTTTATTTGCTTTGACTGAAAAATTAGATCCAGCATCTAATTCTATATTTTGACTTGCATCTATGATAATATTTGTTCCAGTGATTTTGACATCACCGTTACTCATTGCTGTTATACAAACATCACCTTTAGTTCCGACAATATTAACATTAACACCATTATCAGACTTTTGCCCTCCTGCTATCTCTACACATTGATCATTGTAGATATGAAATATCCCACTCTCAGTCATTCCAACTGAACTTTGTTCACCACCCTTTGAACTAGCGATTAAATTCCATACAATCGGACCACTTAAACCCTCTTGTGGGTTATTTACATCAAATTTTACGTTTGATGTAAATGCCTCATATATTCTTTCTTGCCAGTTTTCGTTTGGTTTTGTTGCCATTATCTTTTAATTTTATTTATTAGTAACCTGAATATCCACCACCACTCGGAGGAGAACTTGGAGGAGAACTTGGAGGGGGACTCGATGGAGGACTTGAAGGTGGTGGTGAAGAACTTGGTGTTGATGGTGTGCTTGTATCATAATTAATTGTACCACTTCCTTCAGTCGTATCAACCATAGTTGTTTCAGGTGATTCAACAATTTCATCTGGTGAATAAGTAACTTGAGGTGATGATACTGTTGTAACTGTAGTTGAAGTTGACATCATTGCTCTAGTAGTTCTACTCTCTTGTGGAGTGTCATAAATTATCATATCATTATCAGAGTGTTTTACTCCCGTCATTTTAACACCATTTGGCATGACATGAAAAGCACCATAATATGGTTCTCCATTGACAAATCCAACTATACCATCACGAGGTGTAATACAATCAATCACTTGTTTTACTTCTCCTTGATATGAAGGTCTAGGTGATATTTGTGCTTTTAATATAGCACCACTCCCAGTTGTTGACTCTCCATTTGGACCAGTGATGAATAATTCAGGTAATTCCGTGACTTGCTCAACATTATTAGTTTCGGGATTTGGTGGGATAACATTTAATAATCTACCAGATTCATCAATGAATTTTGTATATTGATTACCTTGATTATCTGTGATTATATCTTCCTCTTTATAGTTTTCACCTGGATTAATAATAACTACATGATCCACAGTATAATTTTCATCATTTGTTTCTATCACAGGATAATTTTCACCACCATTAACGACAATAATATCAGTCACCTGTGAGTAAGTCGGTGAAGTTTTATCATAATCAATCACTGCTTTAGCAATACCACCATATCCTTGATTACAAGTATCAACTATTTCAACAAATGGAGGTGTAGTATATCCAGAACCATTATTTGTCATCTTAATACCAATCAAACTACCTGTTTGCTCTGCTAAATTATCACCAACCAATGCTCCAATTATTGCTTGTGCTGTTGCACCCGAACCATCTCCACCAAATACATTTACCTTAATTCCAGAACAATTAAGTGGTGTTCCTGTATAGCAATCACCTAACTCACTATTATATCCTGGTGTATTAACTAATGGTGACATGAAATCAAAAGCACCAACACTTGATGCTAAAGTACCGATGGCACCCAGATTGACGGGTAAACTTGGCAAACCTGGAATATCTCCTAGAGTAACCCCAGATAAAAGATTACTTAACACACCTGTTCCACCAGCTGCCTCTTTCAAAGATTCTGCTGCGTTCGCAACACTTAGTAATGAACCAGATAATTGTTCTAATGATTTAACAGTCAAACTTTTAGGACCTTTTCCTAGAGTCCATTGATTAGTTTTTTGTGCTAGTGATGATGAAGCAGTGGGTAAATCACAACCACCCAAAGCTTCTGATAATCCAAATAATCCATCTGCTTTATCTCTCAACATACCTGCTATATCGCCAGGAAATATATCTGAAACATCACCCATTAATGGTGCTAGTGCATCATCAATACTTCCTATAATACTATTAAGTATTCCAGCACTAAATTGATCACCGATACAATCATTAAAATTCTGAACATTATCAAGTAATGGTGATAATAAATCTGCAATATTTCCCTGTAATTTATCAGTGACATTTTTCATCATACATGGTATTGCATTTTCAATATTCAATATTGATGGCACTTTTGCTTTTTGAGCAGAACTTGCTGCTTTTTTAGCGAGAGCTATGTTTCCTGTTTTAGATAAAACTTCACCATACTTGTCTTTATAAAGTTTATGTAATCCCTGATTTAATTTTGGTGCCATGCCATCAAAAGTCGATGAAACCATACTTGCAGACATTCCTGTCGCAAGATTTGATAAATTTTTTGATGCATTAGATAAAACCTTATTTTTTAATGCAGGTGTAGCATTTTTATAATCTTTTATAGCATTTTTTAATTCACCATTTATTTTATTTACAGCAGACCTTGCACCTCCTGTATCACCAAATGTAACAGTTGTGCCTATAACTGTGCTTGCAACTTTTTGTGCTTTACCAGTTGCTTCTTCTATCTTCTTTGCAGTTTCAGTATCAACTTGTCTATTAGTTGGACTACCTTCTTTATTTTGTCCACTTGCCTCACTCTGAGCAATATTATCATTTGGTTTTACTTTACTTGTATATCCTGTAAAGGGTACAAATGGTTGTGAATATTGTTTATCTTTTGATTCTTCCGCTGCTGGTCCTGAACTTGTGAATACACCTAAAATCACGGGTTGTTGTGCTACATCACCATCAAGAAAAAATCCAAGAACTGTATCACCTGGTGATATCTTTATCGGTTTGCTTCTTCCTGCTCTCCCTGAACCAGATTCAGGTGATATTAAAACATGTGCCCAAGGTAAATCTTTATTTGGTAATTCTACATCATCTGCTGGATGATATCCTAATATTCTTACCTTGACACGATTTCCCCAACCTTCTCCATTTATTTGTGAACCTTGAGCGTCTTCAGGTGCTACTTGACCGACCCACCATTTGAAACCATCTCTTCCAAGAAAGTTACTTTGTATTAATGAATTTTCAATCATTTCGCTTTCCTCCCAGTTGTATCTCTCACGAGTTGTAATTTAGAATATGAACCTTCAGAACTGAAAAAATGTGTTAATTTTTTTATCAAGTAAAGTCCACTTTGTTCTTCATCAGGTTCTTTTCTACTTTCCACATCGATTCTAGGAAATTCACAATTCATAATATCACCTGCCTTCAAATTTGTATTTAAAGGTATTGTCATAGTTAATGTTTGAGTAAAGAGTGTATTATATCTCATCATGGATTGTGAGTGTATTCTAGCAGGATCTGCGTTCCCCAATTGGGATACATTTGAATCTGTGGTGCCTATATCTAGTATACCAGTGATGTATCGACTTGGAACAGATGATAAGGTTCGACTATCATTAGGACTAAGTTGAGGTAAAACAACATCAATATCAGATCCAAGATTTTCTATTTTACCAGAGTAATCCTCTAATTTAAAAATAGATTGTGAAGTTGGTGTGTATCTAAATGTAAGCGGGTTCAAATATGTTCGATGACTACAGTAAGCACCTCTCTCTAGATTTGATAGTAAATTTTGATTTTTATTTGTAGAAAATTCCAATATTTTGAAATCCTTTGTTGCATCATCTTGATCAATAATGCCAGGTGCATATGTATATTTTTGAGGAAAAGGTGGTGTTCTTATCAATGAATCAATTGATTTAAATCTAAATCCCTCTTGAGTTTCAAAGAAAAAATATCCCGCAGTTGCATCCTTACCAGATACATTTCCTGGCACTGATTTAGATGCCAGCATCGTTAAAATGGTAAATGGTTTTCGCATATTACCAAAAAAACCATATGGATTTTGTGTAGCATCTACATCATATAACTTATCAGAACTTAAATAATTTTTGCATATGTCTTCAACACTGTCAGATATTTTTTGTGAAACTGGAAATCTCTTACCAACCCTTACAGTTTCATTAGTTATTGCCTCTCTCGATATAAGATTTAATGTAAATAATTCTTTTTCAGCACTTATTATAACATTTGTTATTGACCCAACATACAAATCATTAAATTCTAATCCCTTATTTTCAGCAGAATTACCTGCTATCTTTATACTCATTTTTTCTCCACCTCTAAGTGGAAAACCATTATATAATGATTGAAGTTTTCCATCATCACCCTCTATCACATTACCAGTATTTGCAACGGTAAGAGTTGCAGTAATCATCGGAGAAAATACATCTTCATAGTAATTAAATACAACGACACCTGCTTTTATATCAGCAGTTTTTGAACCATCTACTGATTTTATTTCAAACTTTTCGTAAAGTGACTTATCTATTGCTGCCATTATGTGTACTTGAGTGTAGAAGTGCTCTGCATATCCATGAGCATTTTTTCTTCATTTACTTTTTTATTGATAGATGGTGAAGTACCGCCACTCATAGGCATGCCTTCTGATTGTGATGTGTTAACTGCAACAGCTTTTTCAACCAAATAAATTTTTGTTTTTGATTTTCTTTTTCCTGTAACTTTATCAGCTAATTCTTTTTTTACAGGATTAAGAACTTGTGATTTCATTTCATCAGTAATCTCGATAGATGCTACTACTTCACCTCTATATTCACTCTGAGAGTTTGACGCTACGCTCTGGTTTATATTTTTAACGCTGTCAGGTGTACCTAAAAATGTAGATTTTGTATTTCTTCTTCTTCGTCTTGTTTTTCTATTATTTTGTCCAGATATTAATTCAGCTTGTTTTTTCTTTAATTCATCTCTCGGATCTACAACAGTCTCAGAACCTTGACTTGCTGATTCTGGAGTTCCACCACCACTACCTTTTAAAGGAGGATCAGTTTTTAAACCTGCTTCAAGTTCTTGCTCAACACCCTCTATATCATCAGCAGTTCCCTCAGTTGTTTCATCACGAGAATCAGTGACTTGTAAACTTTTTATTTCTTTATCAATTTCATCTTCTTGCTGAAACATCGATTCAACAGCAGCATCATTTTGTATTTGTTGCTGAGAATTAATTCCATTTTCTCTCTCCTCTGGTGTTGGTTGATTAAATGTTGGGGGTTCTAATCCTATTCTTTTAGCATTTTCATCAGAAGCAAAATCATTTGCACTTTGAATTAACTCCTGCGATGATTTTTGTAAACCTGCTTGAGCATCCTCTGTAGTCTTTTCAATTTCTTTTTTCTGACCTAAAAAGTCAAGTCTTAAAATATTTTTTAATGCATCTCCAGCAATTTGTCCGATACCTAACACGACACCTTTGATACCATCAACAAAGAGTCCTAAAATACCTGTGATAGAAGATATTCTCTTTATCAGTCCTTGAATACCTGAAATTATCTTAGGTAGATTAGTTATTGCCCAACCAATAAGCAAAATTCCAAGAAAGTCTAAAATTCTACCTAAAAAACCTCTAGTGCTTTTTGCAAGAATAGTTCCCTGTGTTTTTGGTACTCCTTGTACTGATGATGCTTCTAACTCATCCTCCCTTTCTTTTCTCCTTACATTTTCTTGTCTTTGTTGAAAATATTTGTTATCATCACGAATTAAATTTCTTTTAAATATATTACTTTGTCTTAATTTTTTTACAGTATTATCAGCACTAATACGAGCACTAGTTAAACCCTCTCTAAATTTATTTACTGATTCACCAATCGATCTTATGCTCAATGATGATTTAAGTAGTGAATTTCTCCTTTTTTCTATTGACATTATGCATTAGCTCCAAATTGAGATGTAGCATACATGGTATGAATATTATTATTATCAAAACCTATTGGAGGTAACACGTTAGTTGGGGTACTATCACCGCCTGTGGGTGATGCAGTATTACCATTAGCACCTTGATTGGTGCTCGCTATAGGGAAGTTAATTATTTCAGCAGAACCTTCTTCCAAATTTGATATCTTTTCGTCAATTTTATTTACAGCATTTTTATTAATAGGTGTTATAGAATTAGATGCATCGGTATTTGTCATAGTATTTGCCATTGCAATATTTGTTGATGCGATATTTTCTATTGTTCTACTTGATGATAATTCAACTCCATCTGATTCTCTTATAAATGTCGTTCCTTCACCTTCACCAACAAAAGTTGCAGTATTATTTGGATCAATATCATCATCAATTTCCTCATCACTCTTTACTTTAAATCCAAACATTCTTTTGATGCCATTGTATATACCTTTGAAAACTCCTGGTCCTAAAAAACCACCAATTAATCCACCAATCACAGCACCTGGACCTGCACCTATACCACCAAAAAATGCTCCAATAGTTGCACCAACAGCCGCACCTGCCTTGACTCCAGCGACAAATCCAGTAGCACCAACTAATGCTGTATCAATCGGTTCTCCAAATAATAAAACATCAATTAAGAAAGTTGATATAAATGTTCCTCTACCTCTTAAAGGTGCTAAGAATTTTCTAAGTGACTTTAGTATGGGAAATCCAACTCCTTTTGCTAACCCAACACCTTTTTGTATAGAACCTGGTGCTAGATTACGAGCATCTTTTATACTTGAAGCAATATTTGTCGGTCTGCCTGGTTTAGCTCCTCCCCCAAAGAATTTCAGAATACCACCAAGTTTTTTATTAATAAAATTTCTTACAGGGTTTGATGATACACCATACGCAATTCCAGCACCAGTGGCACCATATGCAACTGTATCAAGTGCTTGATTTCCTGTACTTGGTAATATACCACTTGCTTTAGCCTTCACCCCTGCTATCAAAGTTGCTAAAAATAATGTTATACCTGCAAAGGGAGTTTTTAGAAGTCCTCCTCTCCCTAACTTAAGAGCATTTCTCGCAAGAAAACTAATTCCACCTAATATACCCTTAAATCCTAATCCAACTCCAACTAAAGTTGTGCCTACAAGAAGTAAATTTCTCTGTAAAACTTCTTTTATTAATGTAAATGCATTTAAATTCTTACCAGTATTTTCATTAATAATATCAATAACACTTTGAGTTAACCAACCACCTGCTAGTATTAAAAAGAAATTACTTAGTCGTGCTAATACTCCTTGAGTTTTTGCTGCTAGTCTTCTCACAGGAAATGTGAGTGCATTCTGTATACGACTTTCTATCTGACTTTCCTTACCTTCCCTTAATCCTTGCTCTGCTAATATTGCTTCTCTGTTTTGTTTCGCTGCCTCCCTTTGTCTTTGTAAACTATCACTAAGTGCTAAGTTTTCTTGGATTGCAGATAGTGAACCATTCAATCCAGAAATTTGTGAAGATATATTTGATAATTGTCCTGAGACATTACCTAACGCTAGTGAATTTTGATTTAATAAACTTGTAGTCTGTGGATCTGGTTGTGGTGGTGGAACAGCACGACCAGAAAAGATACCAGAAGACACACTTCTTCTAATACCTCTCAATCCTCCCGCTATTGGTGATGCTAATCCTTGTTCCTCATCCATTATAGACTATTTTTTTCTTGTTGTGCTTTTAAGTTTTCCTCTTCAACATATTGTTGTAATAATGAAACATAAATTTCCCTCTCCCAAGGCATCATATTTTCAAGCTCTGTCAAACTGTATTTATGGTGCTGCATCAAAGCGAAGTTCAATTTATAGTATGACGCAAGATCTTCATGTGCCATACTTACACGAAAAAATTCTGTAGCCCCTCAAGCACTATTTTGTTCTCCTTTTTAGTATTAGGATTAATAACAGTCACAGTGTGTGATAACTTTGGCATAGTCTCAAAGAATTTTTCAATCATTTTAAATTGTTTAGAATCAAGTTGTTCTAAAAATTCATTCAATTCTTTTTTAGTACAATCAGCACCTGCCCATGATTCTTCCTCTGAATATACTTGGTCGATACATGATGCAACTAATTCAAATGTGTCATCGACATTCATATTCTCTGCAGAAGCAAAGTTACTTTTAATGAATTCATTTAATGATGGATATTTCATTCTCAATGTATAAGTTTCATCGAGTTTTATATCCTTTTCATGTTCATCACTCTTTTGAACTTTTATACTATCAATATTAATTAAAGCAGGAACTTGTGTTTTCCCATCATCTGGGCAAGTCACCATAACTTCTATATCTTCACCGACAGACTTACCACGAATATTTAAAAACAAATACTCAATATCAAATGTTGATAGTTTTTCAACTTTGATACCTCTTGTTAGAACACAGTGTGTGATAACATTTTTAACAGCGTTTGCAATTTGTTTTGAATCTTGAGATTCCATCGCAAGAATTAATATTTTTTCCTCTTTAACTAAAAAAGGTCTAAATTTAATTTTTCTGTCTGACGAAGGTAACACCAATTCATAAGTAGGTGTTGCAATTTTTGGTAAAGGCATAATAATTACTACACTTCAGTGAAATTATTTATAGGGGTTTTACAAACTTACTATAATAGTTATGGTTCGATTCCTGGTGGAGTTGCGATAGGAGTAGATAAGTTAACTTGTGTTGATCTCGTGTTACCTGTAAGAGTACCATATAATCCTGTGAAACTACCAGTTCTATTATCTGAATTGAGATAACTTAATACTGATCTTTCTGCCATCGCATTTAATTGGTCATCCTTTAATGATAATCCATCTTTGTTAACATTACCACGACCAAACCCAAGATCATTATAGGCTCTTCTTAAGTCTCTTGCAAGTGATGATGATTCACCAGAGATATATCTATCATAACTAAATGAAGCTGTTGCTTTTAATACCTGAGAATTACCATATTGAACTCTAACAGAATTTAATGATATAGGAAATAATCCAATGAATCTATATTCTAAAAATTGTTTATGATTTCTCTCAAACTTGACGATTGTAGTATCATTAGATTTATAGTTTCTTGGATAATTTAGTTGGAAAAAATATGTATCGTTACCAGGATCTATTTGATTACCTCCTGTTATATACTCCATCCAATGCTCTAAGAATTTTAAAGATTTGTATTCATTATCAACATAAAATTCAAAATTAACTTGTGTGAAGTTACGAGTATGAGCAAATCTCTCTACCATACCTTGATAATCACCTGTTATATTTTGTGATGCCATCGCACTACCAGGTAACACCGCATTGTAACATAGTAATCCTACATCATCTGCTATGAAACGTGAGTCGATTCCTTTTCTTCTCAAATGGTTTCTTAATCCTGTTGGTGGTAATGAAAATCTTACAAAATAATTTGATGTCTGAGCTACA
>CEOW01021893.1_pt1 | contig 10712 bp, 7 predicted proteins | sample 530621 | NCBI WGS metagenome assembly CEOW01 (sample SAMEA2620734, study PRJEB7988) | marine metagenome | isolation source: saline water (ENVO:00002010), including | reverse complement strand
ATTAGAGAACCTAAAGGAGATGTCAATAGACAATCTCTTAACCTGCATCAGTGTGCTGTTGTTGGCGATAAATTTATGCGAAAACTTGAAGCGGGAGATAAAGAAGCTAGGAAAAAATGGGGCAAACTTGTCCAAAAACGCAAAGCAACTGGCGAACCATATATCTTATTTAAAGGGAATACAAACAAAAATAATCCAGAAGCATATAAGAAAAATAGTCTAAAAGTACATATGACTAATATATGTAGCGAAATAGTTTTACATACAGATGAATCACATAGTTTTGTATGTTGTTTATCTTCTGTAAACTTAGCTAGATATGATGAATGGAAAAATACAAATTTAATATACGATAGTATATGGTTTTTAGATGGTGTATTAGAAGAGTTTATACAAAAAGCTAAAAACATGAAAGGCTTTGAGAACTCTGTGAGATCTGCTGAAAAAGGTAGAGCACTCGGGTTAGGAGTGTTAGGTTGGCATACCTTGTTACAAAATAAAGGTATTGCATTTGAAGGCTTATTAGCACAATTTAAAACACGTGAAATATTTTCAAAAATTAAAATCGAAACAGAAAGAGCTAGTAGATCGTTGGCCGAAGTTTATGGCGAACCTTTATGGTGTGTTGGAACTGGGATGCGCAATACTCATCTCCGTGCTATTGCACCTACTGTCTCAAACAGTAAACTAGCAGGAAATGTATCTCCAGGTATAGAACCTTGGGCTGCAAATGTATTTACAGAACAATCTGCAAAAGGAACTTTTATAAGAAAAAACAAAGAACTTAAAAAAGTATTTCGTAGATTAGCTATTGACAACAAAGAAACATGGGATAAAGTTTTAAAAGACGGAGGTTCAGTACAAGATATAAAACAGCTAGATGGTTGGTATTATGATGATAATGGTAAGCTGAATAATGAAGAAGGAGAACCTGTAAAAAATGTATTTAAAACTTTTAAGGAGATAAATCAACTAGAATTAGTAAACCAAGCTGGTATACGACAAGACTACGTTGATCAAAGTGTTAGTTTGAATTTGGCTTTTCCGTCACAAGCGGAACCTAAGTGGATAAATAAAGTTCACTTAGAAGCATGGAAGAAGGGTATTAAAACCCTATATTACATGAGGACTGAATCAGTTCTCAGAGGTGACATAGCTGCAAAAGCTATGAATCCAGATTGTTTGTCCTGTGATGGATAAATAGTTGAGTTGTTTGTTTGTTGTTAAAAAGAGGACTTTTGTCCTCTTTTTTTCTACTCTATATCTTTAAGTTTTTTCTTTGCAAGATCTCTATCATCGTAATCTAATGCAGCTTTAAGTATAATTTTATCCATAACACTATCTTGATTGTCTAACATGGTTTTTTGTAAATCTATAACCATAGCTTCAAGTCTATCTTTTGCAGCTACTAAAAGATCTATTTGATTATTTTTTTTATCGATCTCTGCTTTTAAAGCGTTTACATCATCTGGTTTTGTTCCAGTTATAGAACTAATAATTACAGGTATACTTGCGGCTATTGTGCCTATTAACATCATTACAACTTCTTTATTTGAGTCTAATACTGGAAATTGTAATAAAGTTACTATAATACCTATAACAAATAGAAATATAAATAAGCTACCAACATATGATCTTATTTCTTTTGCTACGCCATTTTTAGGAAGTGCCATCGTTTTTATTTTTTTCTTTTATTCGTTTATATATACCCATAGAAGTATAAACTATAGTTAATATTAAAACTATAGTTTGGAGAATAGGATTTATAGGACTCATGCTTGTCACAAGAGCAAATGCGCTTAGTGCATATATTCTCATATCTTCCACTTTATTGTTGTTTATTTATTATACTTTGATTTCATAGTAATAGGTACACAGTTAGGTACTTTTCTACCACCTTTCATTTTCATACCGATAGCTTCATATCCTTTCCAACATGCGCCTTTTAAACCTTTACCTTTTTTCTTATATAGTGCCATAATTAATTAATTTATTTTTTAGTCGTTGTTTTTTTACCTAAACTTTGCTTAAATACTGGCTGTACATACATCGGCGGTAGATCCAACGACCATCGATCCCAACCTGATAGTAATAAAAGCCTTTGATAATCTTCTATATTGTGGTTTGCTGCTATATATATATTTTGCAATTTACTTAATGCTCTTGCTGCAGGTAAATTTGTAAATGCCTGAGCAATTAGGCCATATGACATCCATCTAGGATTCATAACTTGTTCTGGTGTAAACTTATTACCAATAACATCCATTTTATAAAGCTCTTGGTTATATTTCCATATACGACCAGCTCTTATTATGTTTCTAAGTTTTGATTGTATTGGTGGTGAAAATGATGTAGCTTCAATTGCTAAATTCTCAAGATTATATGGTTTACCAGTTGCTTTCGGTTCTAAATAAAACTCATTAAGAATATTATAAGAAGTTACACCAACAATACCAAGAGGTCCTATACCTCTAGCATGACCTGTAACAGAACCAGTGATAGCTCTTTGTAAATTATCTTTTTCTTTTTCATCTTCAGGATCAAATACATTTAAAGCAGATTGTAATACGTTAAATATTATAGACTGTATTGCTCCATAATACATTATGTTTGCTAAATGAGCTTTACCATTACCTCTGCCATTAACTAAGTCTAATGATTTTTTCTTTAATATTCTAGCATATTGCATGTTTGTGTTAGCAAAAGCAAACAATAATCTACCTGCTATTGTATCAGATTGAAGCTGTGATATTTTGTCAGGTCTTGCTGACTGTTGTGATTCTTCTGATATTGCTATCCAATCAAGTTTTGCCTGTTCTTTAGCATCACTTTCAGTCATACCATCTTTAAGGTATTTATTAATTCTATTTCTATAAAAAGTAGCACCACCACTAGCAATTGCAAAACTATCCATAAATCTTGTTGGTGCAAAACCAGCTTTTTGTATTCTGGCAATTACTCTCCATAATTTATTTTTATCAACAGCTAACTGAGCTATTTCATCTGCTGCTACATCCATTTTTAAATCACCTCGTCTATCTTTTAAATATGGATCCATATATAATTCAACAACATCTTTTGTAAATTGAGGTACGTTAGCCATAGCTTTTGCGGCAGCTATAGGATTGTTATCTTCTAGATTTAAATAGTTTATAGCAGAAATACCCTGTAACATAGCAGATCTCATATTAAAAAACATAATAGTACCTACAGAACCATTAACCCAGTCTAAAAACCTTTGACCTTGTACATCAGGGCTTACACTTCTATTTCTACCTGATTTCATACGTTTTAATGAGCTTTTTAAAGCACTTACATACCAAGAACCATATAAAGCTTGTAGTTTATTAAATGTATCTTCAGTAAATATAGCGTCAACATTATCTTGAAACGGTGCCATTATTTCTTGGCGTTTTTTACCGTTTGCGTAATCTAATAAATCTGTTCCTATAGTACCACCTAACCAGTTTGTGCTATAATCAACATATAATTGTTGGTTACCGTCTGGGCCAACATTTTTTGTCATAGTACCAACGCTTTCTGCAAATGCTTTTAATTCTTTATTTTCTGGCCTGTTTATAGCTTCCATTGCTTGATTAACCTCATTTATAGTTAAATCAGTCATATTAGCTTTTGCACCTAATGGTTTACCATCTGAATCTAAATCTGTTGGTAAAGTCAATGTACCATTAATCCTAAACAAATATATTCTTACAACATTTTCTCTTGTAAGCTCTGTGCCTTTTAATTTTGTACTTAAAAAATTATCTACAGCTAATTGTTTAGCACCTTTTACTCCGTTTTTATAAGCTGATAATGTTCTTCTTAACATTTTATGTTTTTCCATTAAACCAACTTTATATTTTGTTGCCGCGTAAGTACTTCTGTTAAAAGGATCAATTAATTTTTCTTTATAAAACTTCATTTGCTCTTCACCTTTTTTGCCAGATGAAAGAGTTTTATATAATAATCCTGTAAAATCTTCTGCAGAAGGAGGTATAACACTTATTTGTCTTAAGAAACGTTTTCTAGATTCAAAATCACGAGCAACGTTTTTAGAAAATACTTTATCAGCTTCAATACCTGTACTTTCTTCTAAAATTTCATTCATTCTTTGTTCTAACTCAGTACGTTCACCTTTTGCAGCCTTTTCTCTTTTTTGATGTTCTATTCTTACTTGATTATTCATATAATCTTGTAATTCACCTTTTTTCATTTTAGCCGCACCTTTTGGCAACATATTGTGTGATCTTAATATATCTATAATATTTTTTTTAGTTAAAGAATAATATTCATCATCTTCAGGTATACCGTCCTTTTCTCTAAAATATTCTGTAAATGTTTCTGTATTGTTTTTTCTATACACAACTTTTAAACCCTGACTAGTAGCTTTTTCTGCTTCATCGTATAATTCTTTTAATTTATTTCTGTCTAGTTTTTCGCTTGTAGTAACGTAGTTTTCTAACTCTGCTTGTGTTGCAAGCATATAACCAGCATCAATAAAATCAAGACCAAATTCTTTAACAAAAAATGAGTGCATTTCTTGTATGGTCATTTTGCTATAATCTTTTCTACCTTTTAATTTTTCTGAAGCTCTACTTATTTTTCTTATTCTATCAGCTGTAGCACTTTCTAATTGATCGAAATTAATATCACGTATTTTATTTTGTAGATTTAATATAACTCTTTCACCAATTTCTTTTAAAGCAACGTCTTGTAAGTTCATATCAAGCAATGCTTGTGATTGCCTAAATCCTTCTTGTACTGTTTTATTTTTCTGTAATAAATCATTAGCAAATTGGAAACCTAAAGCATCAGCCATTTGTTTTGCTAAAGTAGTTTTATGTTGTGATTTTAACTGTGGAGATACTATGTTACGTTTATTTATATCTTCAGACAAAACACTCTTTGGACTAATATAATGTTCTAAGAGTCTTTCTCTAACCTCTTCAAAAGGTTTTAATTTATTGTTTTCAAATAATATATCTCTTAAATCACCTTTAGTAGCAGTTTTTACTTTTTCAATAGTAAAAGTATTATATATACCTCTTATGTATTTTCTAACAAAATCATCATATTTTTTTTGTTTGCCTAAAGTTGTTTCGTTTATTTTAAAACCAAAAGCTTTTCTAAATTGTGTTTGTAAAGCAGAAGCAAAAGGCCTTGTATAATATAAAGGAAACTTACCTGTACTCAATATCTTTATAACATCTTTCTCTACATCTTCGTAAGTTGTTCTTTTAATACCTAAATCTCTTGCTGTTCTTTCACCTCTTATAGGTAATTCTTCAACTTGCATTTCAGTACCAGGTTCTACAATGTCTGCAATATCTGTAGATCCAATTGTTACATCTGTTTTAATAACTTGATCAAGTAAACCTTTTGCTCTATTGCCTAAATTTTGCATTATATATTGTGACAAAGGTGTACCCATTTCAGGTTTATATGAATTTAATAAACCATACAAAGAATTAGCAGTTCTTTTACTATCAATACCATAAGTTAAATAAAACTCAAAAGTATCTTTATCAATTGCTCTGTCTTTAAAACCTTCATACTCTTTAAAATATCTATTTACTGTTTGTTTAATAAATGGTAAATTAATCTTTTTTATTTCTTGTAATGATTCAAAACTTTTACCTTTTTCATTATAAACTTTTTGTGTTTGTTCAGATCGTTTTATAGATTCTTTTGAAACACCTTCAACTGGCGCAACTTCAGAAGCTTCTTCAAGATTTTTTATTTGTCTAACGTTTTCTTGTATTTCTGCTTTTTGTTCTGTAGTAAGGTTTTCTGCGCCACCTGCTTCTTTTAATATTTCTTTGTTTTTATTTACAAGCTCTTGTCTAGATAAAGAAAGTTGCTCACCAACTTCTGCATTCATGGTATCATCTTTTGATATTATTCTACCTTGCATACCTTCGTTTGCAATACGCACTACAGATTTATCTACATAACCTTTTCTTATGGATCTATTAAAGTCTTTTAAAAAGTTTAATACATCACCACTTTGATTAAATTTTCTATTTATACCTACAGAATAAAGAGATCTTCTTATAACATCACCTAATTCAGTAAGTTTAGAATCAGTTAATGATAAATCACCATTAGCTAAAGCATCATTAAATAAAGTAAAAACTTCTTGATCTAATTTCTTTTTACCTTGATCTTTTCTAGCTATATAGGTTTGCATACGTTGTGTGAACTCGCTGTCTTGTACATCTTCGCTGCTATATCTTGTTTTTAATATATCAAAAACTTGTTCAGCTAATGCTTCTGCGTTAGCTTCACCACTTTGTATAGTCCTAACCATTATAGCATGTAACAACTCATGTGCAGGAGCATTTACATTTTTTGATTGTATAGTAGCAGCTTTGTTTATTACAATAAGATTTTGTTTAGGAAAGAAAACACCTTCAACACCTCTTCTTACCATTTTTTGACCTTTCATTTTATCTAAAAAAGCGTCAAATTGCTCTTGTGATTTAAATTCTTGCAAATCTAAATCTAAAGTTCTAGCATATTCTTGCGTAGCGCTTAAAGTATTTTCGTAACTATTATCTAATGCATTATCTAGTATAACTTCGTTACGCTTGTTTAAGTTTTTAATTTTTTGAGCATTTTTAGTTTTAACATCAAGTGCTAAATTTTCATCACTATTTAAATCTTCAAGTTTGTATATTTCATCTCTGTTTTTAGCATATTCAGTTAAATTATCACCTTTTAACGCATTGATACCCAGTTTGTTTTGTATTTTTAAATTTACAATTTTTTGTTCTTCTTCTGCCATCATGTCTTGATAAGCAGCTTGTTCTAATGGATTATCTGTCTGTTGTGCTTCATAAGAAAACTTAGACAAGTTAGCCATACTATTTCTTAATTCAAACTGTGTTTGTGAAGGCATTAAAATGTTTTCAGCTAAATTACGATCCATAGGTTTTACGTATGTATCTTGCACAGTGTTAACAGCACCACCTGTAAATGCACCTATTGTAAAAGCTTCTACTAATGTATTTCTAACTTCTGGCCAAGTAAAATCTCTACCTAATGTTAGTTTATCTAATAATAAGTTAACAGATTCAGTTAAACTTTCTGAAAATCCTTCGCCTGCAGGTTTTATACCGTATTTTTTAAAAAACGTCATTAAACTGTTTTCTAAATATTCTTTTGCAGCAGTTGCACCTCCTGTATTTTTAACTATTTTTGCTGCAAATAATAATTTTCTAGTCAACAACTCACCTGCAGCTTCGTTTGCACCAGTTAATAAACTATTTATTGCTATTTTACCTAATGCTTCATTAGGATTACGCCTTACTTCTTCATCAAACTTACCTGACATAATACTACCACCAAACAAAGCTATAGCTCCTGGGCCCATATATGCAGCAGCAATAGAAGGTGCAGATTCAAGAGCACCACCTACTGTCATTTCAATAGCGGCAGCATAATTTTTATTTTCTAAAGCTGTATAAATATCTGCATCTTCATATTTTCTAACCATTTGACCAAAACCTCCAGCAATACCCTTTAAATTTTTTGATGCAAAAGGGCTTGCTATAGAAGCTGTATTTTCAATAGCATCTTTTAATGCTATTTTTTCATCACCAGTCATATTTGGATTATAAGTAACATAAGCTGCGTATGCTAAATTTTCTGGTATTGATTGTAAGTTACCAAGGGTATTAAAAATACCTCTACCAGTTCTACCTATTAAAGTGCTAACTACATTTTTAGATTTTTCTTGTTCTTCTTCTGTAAGAGCTAATGTGTTTGCTACTGTACCTGTGCTAGGATTTTGATAATATGCCGATGTAGAATCGCCCAAGCTGAAGTCCAAAGATCCGGGTGCTATTAGATTTCCTGCAGTCGCACCCGGTACTACAGTCTTTGGCTTTCCCAATAACTCATCTTTTAATTTAAGTTCGTATTTTTCAATATATTCGACCATTGTCATACCTAGATTTTGTGCAGCTGTTTGCACTTGCTCTTCAGTATACTCCATGCCTTGATAAATATATACTTTATCTATATTGTTTCCTATATAATTCATATTTTATTGTATTATAGGTTGATCTGTATTAACCTCTTGATTTTGTTCATTAGTTCTTCCAGGATTTAAAGCTTCATATGGTGTCATAGGATCAACTAAACCAGGCAAAGTTTTATTTTTAGGTGGGCCAAGTATCTCTTGAATTTCAGTAGTATTATACCCAGCTAAAGCAAGTAATTGCCTTTGTAATTCATCATTTGTTAATTTATATGTTATCTTACCACTTTTATCTCTTTGTTGAACAACTAAAGTTGCTGTTTTATTTGTATTAATATTTTTTACATTAATTGTAATACTTTCAGCATGTTTGTCTCCATTTATGTCTAATGCCATAGGACTACCTGTTACATTAAATCCTGTTTGTATTAACATTTGTTGAAACGCAGGTGTACCAAAATCTACTTCTTGTCTTGGGTTTTTAATAGCTATATCTTGGCTTTGTGTCGGATTAGAAAAATCAGTATTTTTTATATTATCTCTTTGTGCTTCTTTTTCAAGTCTTTTTCTTTCTTGATCTAATTCATAAGCAGTTTTACCTTTATCACCACCTTCTTGTTCTCTTTTATTTCTTTCATATGCTAATCTTCTATTCCTTAACTGTGTTTCTGCACCTTTTCTTAGTTGATCTTTTATATGAATAGTCATGTCATTTAATGTACCGGCTCTACCATCTCCATCTATATCTTCCCTATATACACCATTTAATTCTTCTCTTGTATAGTTTAATTTATCTAAAGCTATAGATTCTATTTCATTATTTGTAAAAGTCATAGCATCAAGTTCTTTTTCTATAGCCTCTATATTTCCAGGATCATTTTCCCATCTAAGATCTCTTTGCCCTTTTTCTATAATTCTTTCTATTTTACTTAAGGTTTCTACATATTTAACAGTTTCCCTTTCCATTGGTTGGTAAGCATCAGCATATTCATCTATTGATACCATTACATCATCATCTAATATATCATCCTTTTTAAAAAGAAAGTGTGCTTTGCCATCTATCTCTACAACCTCATCCCACTCTCTATTAGTGAGTCTATTATCCATGTGTATTGTAACAGCATCATTTGCTTTACTAGTACGATCACCTCCAGCTTGATTAGGGTTTCTTCTATCTTTGTAATTATTCATACGTTCAGAAAACATTGTTTTATAATTTGTTAACTGATTAATTTGCGTATTAATTTCGTTTAATGCTTTTATTTTTTCAAAACCCTGTAAGTTGTTTGCTGCAAATTGATATTCTTGTTGTAAATTTAAAAAAGCATTTGTTGTATAGTCCCTAAACTCAGGTGGTACTGTATTAGGATCAAAATTTCTCATGTTCCTAAAATCAGCCATTTTTTCAGCTTCTATTTTTTCTTGTGCTTTTTCATATTTTTCTGCTTCTATTTCAGCTTTCCTTTCTATTTCAGTCATTGCGGCTATAAAAGGCTTTAATGCTTCTTCTACAGGCGTAGCAAGATCAATACTGCGTCTGATTTGTGCCATCGCAACATTTCTTGCTAGTCTCGGATTATAAGTTCTACTTGGCATATCTTTTATTTTTATTATTTACCTACAAGTGACAAAGGATCAAAACCACCTACAGCTGCAGTAGCTACGCCACCTACAACTTTTCCTATACCACCTACTAGGTTTTGTGTTGCCTCAGCTCTTGCGGCATCAGCTGCGGCTTTTCTTTGTGCAGCCATATCTAATTGTGTTTCTAATTTACCAAACTGTTGTTCTTGTAAATATTTAGCACCTTCAGCTCTTTGTGCTTCTAAGTTTTGTTGGCCTTGAGCTCTTGCCATTTGATTAGCAGCTTCTTGTTGGCCTATACTAGCAGCTGATTGTTGTAAATTAGCTGAGCTCTGTTGAGCAAGTGTTTGTGCAAGTGCAGCTATACCACCACCACCTGCAGCACCTTGTAAACCAGATAATGTTCCAGCTAAAGCTTGCTGTTGTTGTTGTGATTGAAACTGCGCTTGTTGTTGGTTAACAGTTAAATCCTCAAAAGGATTAGTCATATTTTTTGTAGGATCTTGAAACTCAAACGCGTCATATTCTGTTTTACGCATTTGTAATTCTTTTTCAGCCTCTCTTTGTTCTCTACGTCTTGCTCTACCACCTACTAAACTACCAGCAATACCAGCAAGACCAGACGCTATACCCGCTATACCGCCAGCACCTTCTTTTGTAACTCCGCTTAATGGGCCGCCACCGCCGCCGCCACTTAAAGGTAATCCCATAATATTTTATTTTTAATTACTACTATACATTGTTTCACTGTTTATTGCATATAACTCACAAAAATCAGTACTATCGTTTTGCATCTTTATAGTTGCTTGATAACCAAGCAGTCCACTACTATTAATCACGTTATTTTTTGCAAACATAAAGTAATCACCAATAGAAGGTCTCTCTGCTTTTGCATCTATATCTACTATAAAGCTTAATCTGTCTTCAGCAACAGACACACATGGACCTACAACTTTTAATTGTCCATTTTTTTCAAACATAATAATATCACCTTTCTGTAGTGATATATTTATTTCTTTTGCAAAATTTATTTCTAAGTTCGCCATGTTATTCGTTTATATTTAATTTTGTCATTTTACCAGTATAAGGCGTAGCCCATTGTGATGATACAACTGGTGCTATATCTCCTACACTAATGCTA
>CEOW01044869.1_pt1 | contig 10721 bp, 11 predicted proteins | sample 530621 | NCBI WGS metagenome assembly CEOW01 (sample SAMEA2620734, study PRJEB7988) | marine metagenome | isolation source: saline water (ENVO:00002010), including | reverse complement strand
CAGCCATAGGACCGCCAGCAGCACTGGCTATTGTCGGAGCCAGGCTACTTAGCAACTTACCCAGCTTCATTCTGCTGACTCTTCTTCTGCTATAGCGTCTATAGTGTCACACACATCAGGCAATACCACTCCTGCCGTGGCAGACAAAGCGCCTCTTCCTAGTCCACGTAGAGTTTTATACGCTTTACCGCAGTATAGCTCCTTGTTTTTTATGACCTGATCAACAGATGTGCAGCTGCTCAGACTAATCAGTGTTGCTAGACTCACTACTTTTAGTTTCACTTTTCGACTCCTTTTTGGCTTTACGTTTTTTCTTTATGTCAGATACTTTTTTAGCGTCTAACTCTCGTTGTGCAATGTATTCCTCGACTCTTTCTACGTAACCTTGCATTGAATGATTCTCTACACGCTTCTTCAGGTTACCTCTGTCTGTTTTCTTAAATCTATCATCAGGATCTACTACTGTCGTGCCATTGTTTGCAAAGTATAACATTGTCTGACTGACACTCGGTCCGTAGCAAAATCTAGGGATGTAAGCCACGATGTCTCCAGCGTGCACGCATGACACCTGGTTATCGAGATACATAGGACGCTTAAATCCTTTAAAGTAAACATTTGGCTTGCCAAAGGTTACCAGGTTTAGGTTTTTGTTAGTGTGCTTGCGCAGCTTGCTGCAGCTAAGAGAGGCTAATGCGCCAGCCAGACTATGTCCTGTAAATAGTGTGCGCTTGTTAGGATCGATATGCTTCAGAATTTCTTTCCATATAGACCTGTGCTGTATAACAAATCCCGCATGACATAATCTACCTGCATATGGCACAGGCACAACGCATAGGTCTGTGAGAATGTCGTTTAGTTTCTTTTGTGTTCCGCGGAATGCAACTATGTCTATTGTCTTGCGCTTTGCGATAAATGCAGTAGCACCTGTAAACTTATTTTCTATTTTTATAGCGTTGTCGTTTTCTTCTTTATATGCGTTTAACGACCAGCTAGCTGCCATGCGCAAAAGTACAGGATCAAGTTTCATATTTACTCTTCTGATAGTGGGTTCTCTAGTATTAATCTAATTCTCTCTTCAAGGTCATCCCGCATTGTCCGTAGACTCTCGTCAATCTCGCGTAGACTGTCATTTACTCTTTCTTCTAATTCGTAAACGTCATTTCGTAGCTCTCTTGTCGCTATAGCTACAGCGTCATCTGTGTCGCGTGCCACACGCTCTACTATATCTATGTCAGCTTGCAACCTGTCCATGTTGTTCATTAATTCTACAATGTCCTGGTCTATGGCTCGCTTGACAGTATCGATCAGCACCTCTGCTGCGTCTAACTTTGTATCCAGGACCGCTATCTGCTCGTCATACCTACTGAGATCAGGTGCAACGTAGTTAACTATTGCTTCTTCAGCTGTCAACAGTCTTTGGTACACCTCGAAACCTCCCCACATCGCAGCGCCAATGCTGCCCAGGAAAGGTACAACTAACAGCAGTTTGCCGCCAGTAAACTTAACATCACCAACCTCTATCTCTGCCATTGCAGATTCACCAAATCGTTGTAGCCAGTTGTACCTGTAATCCTTAGTAGCCCTCTAGGATCTTCTCTTGGCGCGTTACCTGGGTATACCTGAGTAGACTCATAAAACTGATCTCTGTCATTGATGGTTACTGCACCATACTGACTAAAACCAGGATTATTACTAATCAGAAAAACAGCTAGGCTCTGATCTGTAAAGCCACCAGAATCGCCCAGGTTTTCTAGTTGTGCCTCTAGTGAGTTATCTATGTCTTGCTGACTCATCGACTGTATTTGCGTTTCTGCGCGCTGCACTGTGCGCTGCTCCTGCGCTGTCGGTGGTGCTACGTCAAAACGGCTAAAATCAGGCAGTTGCGCGCTCAAGAATTGACCAAGACTTTGCCCAGTTGCGATTGCATCATTGAAATCTGTCTCGAATTGCACTTGTGACGGTGGCGCAAGATCCTGCTGTGTAAGACCGTTTTCTTGCTGTTGTTCTGCCTGGATGTTGATTGCCATATCAGCCTGCTGGACGCCCAAGACAGGTTGCGCGTCTAGCCCTGAGTTAGATGTGTTGTCTGCGGTTTGCACTGGCGCAGCAACACTATTTTGCAGGCTCATCACGTACCCGACCACATCGACAGCAGGACGCGTGACCTGCGCTGCACGCTCCACAGCTGGCGCAGGAGCAGCTTCCTGCACAACAACTGCAGTCTCTGCCTGTGCCTGGACCACTACAGGTTCAGCAGCGACCACGACAGGCTCTGGAGCAGTCTGCTGCGGTCTTTCTACGCGTGCAATTTGCACCACAGGCTCTGAGAGCTCTTCTACGCGCTCTTCACGCGCTTGTACGACCTCTACCACTACTTGCTGCCTTTGCGCCTCTTGCTGGCTCTCAGGCTCGCCCGTAGGCTGTCTTGATTCACGTGGAACACCCGTAAACATTTGCTCCTGTGGCGCTTCCTGGTATATCTGTGGCGTTTGTAGCTGGCTTAGTATGCGTGGGCGTCCAGTAGCGTCCGGTTGATCTAAATGCAAAAAATCGTCAGCTGAGTCACCAAACACTGTGTCTACCGCTTGCTCCGCGTAGGTAGGTGGCGCAGCTGCTTGCTGGCCACCACCGCCGCCCTGCTCCTGTCCAAGCGTGCTCTCAGACATTATGAGGCTGGCAGTGCCATTATTTACCGAAAAGCTAGAAGGACCGCCATAATTCAAAATATCGTCAGTTGTGAATCCGTTCATCGAGTATTCTTGTGTCCAGGCCTGGTTTGTCCCAGTGCCGCTAGAAAAAACAGGACCGCCGTACCAACCTACAAACGATTTGTGGTGGAAGCTGACGTTTACTTTTTCATACTCAAACTTAAAACCTCCAGTCCTATCTAGCGTTACGCCAAACGTGTTCTCGTTAGTTGTCGCGTATTCACGCACTTTGCGCCACAAAAAACTTGTCGAGTCTGAATCTGTCCGGTAATAGTACCCTGCGTCAGAATCTGTCGATGTGTCATCTAAGTCAGTCCATAGCGGCGCTATCATGTACGAGAATCCGCTAGGATGGTACGCGTTAGCCATGTATGTAGGCATACCTGTAGCGTGTGAGTAACCATCGCAGCAATATCCACCTGGTGGCGCATCTTGTCTGCCCACGCCAACAGGCAAATCTGCAGTCGGGTTGTACATCATTATAAACCCGTTAGTAGAGAACCAGGCGTGCGTAAATATCTTGTCTAACCAGGGAAAGGTATGACCCATCTCTACACTGACAGCTTTGTCATCGACGCCTGACATCACCTGCGTCATGCCAGCTGGATTTAGATTGTCTGCAAACGCTATACCAGGCAACAGACATATCAACAGATACTTTTTCATCGCACCCTACGGTCCCGTTCTGGTATCTTATCTGGGTTAGCTTCCCATAATTCTCTTGCTTCATCGCCTATTTTGCCCTCGTATGGGCATGGAGTGCCTGCTGCCATCATACTGGACCATACCCTGTAGTCTTGACACATAAGGCTAACTGCAGCAACTCGCATCCCCATGTCATATAGTGTTTTGCCAAGTTTGATGCGCTCGCAGTTTATATCTCTTACTGATCTACCAGTTGCAATACCAAGAATCTGTGACTGCAACCCAAGACTGCGGCCCGTAGTACACAGATCCTGAGAGTACGAGGAGCCGATAGGCGCGGCTATCGCACTTGGTGGTGGTGATTCTAACTTCTGCGTTATTCGCTGCGTTGATTCAGTTTGTGACTGACTTGTTGATGTGTTTACATTTTGATTTAGTGCGTTTATGTCTGACACTGAGTTAGTTGTAGACAAACTCTCACTGAATGATGTGGTGTTACTTGTCGTTGTATTTTGATTGACGTTGTTAGTGTTGCTTGTCGATACGTTTGTACTGTTGTTTACGTTTACGTTGTTACTAGTGCTCGTATTGTTGTTGATGTTTTGTATTACACCATTGTAATCCATGCTGTTGACGTTTGTGTTTACAGCTGTTGTATCTATAGTAGATGTATTTGTGTTTTGATTTACAGATGTGCCTGTGTAGTTAGTCGTGTTCAGGTTTGTATTCTGATTCACGTTCGAACTATTAGAACTGCTAGTTGCAGTCGTGGTTATTTCTGTCTGCGTTTGTGCAAACAACGGAGCAGCAAAAAAACAGCTTATTGCTAGAACCAGTAAACGCTTCATAATTCATCTTCACTTATCCAATTAAGGACTCTAGCTCTTCAATTGTGGTTGCTGCTTGTATTGCAGCCTTTCGGGTTTGCAGTCCTGCAAATAACTCATATCTTGCTGCCAATGCTGCATCGAGAATTGCTTGTAATCCATCTTTGTCTACTGTGACTTGATTGTTAGAGCTATCTAGCCAATAGAATCCATCGGGCAATACCGTAAAAGCAGAATTTTTGGTCATTTGGCTAATAGACTCACTATCTGCTTGATATGTTGCACCGTTCACCGTGACAGTCAATGCATTATATTTCTCCTGCCAATCTTCAACATTTGCAGCCTTTTGAGCATCTTTGTGATCTTGCGTTGCTTCTGCCATATCAACTAACTTCCGATAATAAACTTAACTTGACCCGCTGTACCTGCGCTACCTTTAGAACCATAAGATGCTCCGCCAGCACCTCCTGATCCTGGCGTTGCCGATGAAGTAATGGATGTGTATGCATTGTCAATATAGCTAGAACCACCTCCACCAGACTGCCAATATACCCCGCCAGCGCCGCCTTTATAGCCGCCACCGCCGCCACCACCAGTGCCATAGTATGAACCGCCTGTTCCACCTCCTTGCCCCCATCCCGACACGCTGCCATCACCGTGATTGTTTGGGTTATCACTGTTCTGGCCTACACCGTAACCACCCTCTGTAGCGTACCCGTCTATGTTGCTGTTGCGGCTATTTGACCCTGGGACCCCGTCAGTTGCCGCTGAAGTTTGATTATCATAGTTTGGGCTCGGCACACCACCGTCAGCTTTGTTGTTGCCTGAAGTCACTACTCCACCAGCGCCAGGAGTCGTAGGCGAATTGTTCCATGCACTCGATGCCCCACCACCACCACCAGCGACAATAATCGGTGAATTGTTAGAGTTTAGAAGAACTGCGCTGGCTCCACCGCCGCCACCAGCTTGTTGATATGCATTAACTGAATTACCACCACTGGCTGTGCCACCTCCTCCAACAGTATATTTCAATATCTCGCCGTTGCTCGTAAAGCTGAGAGCCGCTTTGCCGCCTTGCGCGCCTGCTATGCCGCTGTGGTTCCAGTGTCCACCGCCACCGCCACCACCGCCTGAAACGTGGATTTCTACGCTTTTACCGACAGGTAATGCAACGACCGCGTAGTTGCTCATGGAAGAAGTGTATGTTGTGGTAGTACCCGCGTTAAGTATGGTTGTACCAGAAGGATAAGTCGTAAATGATATGTCAGACTCAGTAAGAGTAGTGCCATTACTATTTGTCATCGCAACACGGATGTAGTAAGTCGTGTTTGCACTCAACCCAGTAAGTGAAGTAGAGGATGCGCCACCTGAAATTAGTGTGTCAGACGTAGTTACACCAGGAGAAGTAGAATAATATACGCCATAAGAAGTCGCAGTTGCGCTCGCAGTATATGTGATCGTCGCTGTAGTTATCGCGTGAGTCTCTGCTACATTTATTGCGGATAGTGGCAAAAGACTTCCGTAATCATCTGTCCTCAGTAAATTTCTTATCTCATTATTCGACAAAAATTTTCTGGGATAATTTAGTATATTTTGGAAATTAAACCTGACTACACCTCCCATATTGCTATGGTTGGAACAGTAATAATAAATGTCTCGCTTTGCAGATATTTCGATTTCTGTATATGCCCCAGAAGACCCTGGTGTGCCACTGATGGTTACTCTTTCTGTATACTCTGAGCCACCAGCATGAGTGCCATTTGAAGTAAGCGACAGACGTAAAGGATGGCCGCTGTTCGATGAGTCGCTTTGATCAAATCTGTAAGTTATACATTTTGAGACATCAACAGTAGCTTGCGAAACACCGTCGATTAAAAATTTACCGCCAGCTACTGTGACTGTTAAAGTGACATCAGCGGTCATCAGCTAATTTCCTCATACGAACACACACCCTCTAAGTCTGATGCAGCACTCGCTGTCAGTCTAAGTGAGTCACCCTCTTCTAAATAGATTGATTTTGTTAGCACATCAAGTGAAGAGTCTGCTGGTATTAAAACAGTCTTTGCCAAATGATATGCCGTAGATGATCTAAAAACGTCTACGTTCACAGTTGCAGACGCCGTCCCATCGACATTGCTGATATAAAGAGCATTTACTTTAAATACCTTATTACTTGACGCAGAATTGCTCACGATTGCTGTCGGTGATGTGCCTATTGCCTGGACAGCAAGTTTACCTGTAATCGTGGCAACATTTACTATGTTTGGTGCAGCCATTTTTTAGCCTCCAAAGACTATAGCCATTGCAATGGCTTTTCCTGTAGACGCTTTAGCGTCCAATTGTGTTTGTAAATCGACGCCACTCAACTGTAAAGTTGTTGCGTTGACCTCACCTGATGAACCATACGCCACTGCTTTTGAGTTTACGATTGTGCCAGGCGTAGCCCCGTCTAATATATTTATGACAGACCCACTATCACTAATATCTCTTGCTCTGCTCATCTTATACCTCTGGCTTTTCGGGCCACGCGATTTCCCACGGGAATCCCTCTTGTAATGGGACATCAAGTAGCTGCTGACGGTAGTTGGTCATTGCAGTCTGTTGCTCAGTGGTAAGTGTCGCCCACCTAATTGGATTCATGGAGTCCACATCCCATCTCAATCGAGTGTCTCTTTGTGCGCGCATTTCGCCTGACATCCAGGCATCTTCCTCTGCCTTTTCCTCGTCAGTTGCATCGCGTGTCACCCATTGCTGTACCCATATCAGGTCTTCACGCTGCGTTATTTCTCCAGGCTCTATTCTTTTGTATTTTTGTTCATTTGGCTTAACGCCTGCCTCATAGATGCCGTAGCCATACTGCCCCGCCAGCTCTGGAGTTATCATTTGCCCGTGAAACATGGGTTCACAATCTCGCACATTCTGCTCAGGAATTGGATAAGTTACTGCTGCGCCATCTTCTATTTTTACAAGATACATTACACATCTGCCGTATTTGTTGAGGGGAATGATCTGCCATTACCCCAAATTATCCTAACCGCACCTTTTCCTCCTGCGCCACTGTTTGTCTGATAACTACTGACAGTGGTTCCTCTGCCGCCACCGCCGCCATAATCCCCGCCATCACCTTTTGTCCCTGCATTAAAATATCCGCCACCGCTTGTTGCAAATCCACCATCAGCACCACCGCTACCGCCTCTACCATTACCATCATTAGTATTTGTCCCAGGCGCAGCTCCAGATGTACCTTCACCTAATATTCCTACACCACCACCTCCATGTGATCCTTGCTGGTCAAAGTTGTATGCTGCACTCCCGCCACCACCGCTAGGCGCAGCACCTGGTTGTGTGTTGCTATATGCACTGTTACCGCCATTTCCGCTGTAACCTGCTGCACCACACGCGCCACCTCTGTTATCTGAGCTTCCGCCGCCTTCTCCGCCTCCATCACCCACTTTGCCACTTGTAGCAGCGGTTGAGTTTTGCGTTCCTTTACGCCCACCCTGCGCATAACAAGTGCTTGTGTTTATAAAATAACTATTGCCACCATCTTGGCCGTTCCCTACAGATGTTATGCTGGCTCCTGGTGATCCAACGACGACTGTATAACTAGAACCAGGAGTCACTGAAATATTATTTTTATAAGCCAAAGCGCCACCGCCACCGCCGCAAGAATCGTGGTCTTTCCTACCTGATCCACCTGCACCGACTACTACTACGCAAACAGAACTTACACCTGCTGGTGCAGTCCAACTGTATGTTCCTGCCGATGTGTAGGCCTGTTGTCCCGCCGCTACACCAGTGGTAAATGATGTACCTGTGCTATATTCAGAATAATTACCCGCAGAATCTTTGTAGCGCACTCGCCAGTAATGCACAGTTTCTGCTGCGAGAACATCAGATGAGCTAACTGTGAAAGACGTAGATGTTCCCGCTACATCACCACTGCTTACAACAGTAGAACTAAAATCAGACGCCGTAGATATTTGCCACTGCGCCGCTGCCATCGTAAGACCATCTAAATTAATAAAAGCGCTTGCTGTAAGAGTTGGTCTTAGCGCAACGGCAGTCGCTCCTTGTGCTGGCGTTGTATTAGTTGGAGTACCAAAAACTTTACCGCTCGTATCCGCAAAACTAAGTGTACCAGAACCGTTTGTGACGATTGCCTGACCATTGCTACCGTCAGATGTTGGTAGATTTAGGGCAGTAAGGAATGATGTCAGATTTGAGTCATATGCTTGTACGTTAGACCCGATGGCAAGACCTAAGTTTGTCCTGGCTGTTGACGCACTCGCTAAATCGCTTAAATTGTTTGAAGTTGCAGCGTAATCAGAAGTCGCTGCAGTCGCAATTGTTCCCAGACCTAGATTGGTCCTAGCTGTGCCAGCATTGTTGAGATCAGATAGGTTATTTGATTTTTGAGTGTATCTGGCATCTGAAGCTGCTTGCGTATAAACATTCGCAACATTAAACGCGCCAAATGCGACAATATCCACGATGTCACCAGCCGCCGCGCCGCTGGCTAAAACAATATTAGTGCCTGAAGTTGCCGTAAAGTCAGTTGACGCTAGTAGCTTGACACCGTTTAGGTAAACATCAACAAAACCAACATCGTAAGTAATAGCAAACGTAGTCTGACCAGCTGTTGCTGTGTAGGTTTGCCGCGAGCTCGTACCATTTACAGCGCTACCTGCAGCAACAAATGATGATCCGTTGTAGACACGCATTTCGTTTGCAGTTGTGTCGAAATACAACGCACCTGTTTGTAATGCATTCCCGTCATTGTCTGTGCTCGGTGGGCTACTTTTACTCCCTAGATACCTATCATCGAAATCGTCAAATGACGCAGCTGCAGCAGTAGCAGAGTTTGCAGCCGCTGTTGCACTCCCTGCCGCGTTAGTTGCTGACGTTGCAGCTGCAGAAGCTGAATTACTAGCATTTGTTGCAGACGTTGCTGCGCCTGTCGCTTGTGTTGTGGCTGTAGTCGCGCTATTTGCTGCATTTGTAGCGCTCGTCGCAGCGTTCGTTTCACTGGTAGCCGCTGCAGTTGCAGAGTTTGCAGCTGCGGTAGCAGAGTTACCAACAGTCGTTTCTGATGCCGCGGCAGCAGTCGCTGAATTAGCTGCGGCAGTAGCTGACGTTGCTGCTGCAGATTGTGAGTTAGACGCTGCAGTAGCTGATGTAGCAGCATTTGTGGCAGATGTAGCAGCGTTAGTTTCACTTGTTGCAGCATTTGTTGCAGATGTAGCGGCCTCTGTAGCCTTTGTTGTTGCAGTAGACGCGCTGCCAGATGCAGAAGTAGCGCTCGATGCTGCTGCTGTTGCACTTGTGCCAGCAGACGTAGCTGACGTTGCCGCGTTTGTTTCTGATGTTCCCGCGGCAGTCGCACTGTTAGCAGCTTGCGTAGCACTTGCGGCAGCTGCTGCAGATGTGCCTACCCAGAAAGAAGACGAGCTCTGCGGCAGATTACCCTGGTTACTGTTTTGCAGACTCGTATACAGAACACCGTCTGTGCTGACTACGTTTTCATTTATTGAATACGTTCTAGTTGATGTCCAGGCAAAACTGAAATTTATCCAGAAACCACTAGAAGATGTTGGGTTATTGTTTAGATTGTTATTCTGCAGGCTCTGATACTGCACATTGTCTAGTGTTACTACTGCGCCTTCCTGGTAGGTTATGCCAGCGTTCCAATCCACTGAATACAACAGAACCCAATATCCTGTGCTAGATGTCGGATCATTGTTCTGGTTACCCGTCTGTACGGACCTGTAGTATTGGCCATCGCTAGCCAGGACAACTGCGTTAGCGTCATATATTTTTGTTGCTACCCACCCATCGCCAAACACGCTTGCTGTCTGCCCGACAGGATCACGTACAAGGATCTGTACATCATTTTTGTCTGTTAGTATGGCTTTTGCAGTGCCTGTGAAAAATATATTAGGTTGTCTGCCAGCAGCACTCAGAATAACTGGGTTTGTGTTAGGTATTGTCTGGTTAATGTCGCTAAAGGTTGTTTTAAGCGTAGTTGTGCCAGTTTCGTAAAAAAATATCTTACCGCTGCCTAACGGGTCACCAGCGTCATCAAAATACTGTGCGTTTATCTCGCCAAATCTAGCCATTATTCGTTACCTGCTGTATCTGGTGTAACTTGTTGTGCAGCCTGGATACCGCCTACCACTGATGCAGTTTGCAATGGTATTCCAACTAGCCTTGCCATATTTATTTGCAGCTGACGCATTGCGCTGTTGTCTTTAAGTGAATCCAGAATCAATTTTGGGTCTTCTTGCGCTAGTCTCTGTGCAATTCTGCCACGCTGACTTTCTGTAAGATTTGGACGCAATGACTTAATAAATCTGTCCATAACTTGTATAGCCATGAAAACATCTCTATTAGTCACAGCAATCGTAGCAGCCTGCGCAGTGCCTACGTTTTCTGCCAGATTGCCTTGTCTAGCGTTGCGTAACAATATATTTGCTGTAATAGAATTACCAAAAATAGTGTCATATGCTTGCGCTGCACTTTCTGCAATACCAAGTCTTTT
>CEOW01075045.1_pt1 | contig 10747 bp, 15 predicted proteins | sample 530621 | NCBI WGS metagenome assembly CEOW01 (sample SAMEA2620734, study PRJEB7988) | marine metagenome | isolation source: saline water (ENVO:00002010), including | reverse complement strand
TATTCTATTGTTAACATCACCACCTAATTTCATGTGCATATCCATGACACTATCTTGTATTGCCTTCTCAAAAATATCCCACGAGAAATCTCTCAAATTGGTCTCACTATCAAAACTAGATGATAGTTTACAATTCCATTCACTTGGGTTATTTAATTGTGCATCCTCAAGTTCACTAAGAAATAGTTTCTTAATGTACTGGTGACTTGGCACTTCTCCATGATAATAAAAACTTGGAAATAGTGCCTTAATGTCTCCCATATTATGTTACCAATGAAACAGGTGGTTGTCCGTCAACAAAAATAGCATCAACTACTTTCTGTAGTCTTTTAACAATGTGCTTGGTCTTAGGGTGAACTGGTACTGTAACATAACCTGTTGGTTTATTGTACATTTTCCAATTCATAGGTGCTAACTCACCTGAGTTGATTCTATTACGATCATCACTATCTAGTCGAATAACCCGACCTATAGTCTGTGCCATTTCGACAACTGATAAGTAACGTAGCATAATAGTATGAGTCAATCCAGACACGTTAATGCCCTCTGATAGTATGCTGTAATGGAAACATACAAATGATATTGTATCATCTTTTGACCACTCATGCAACGTTGCAAGGAATTCATGACGTGAGACTTTCTTGTCGTTGACGTATGCACCAAACTTACTGGTCACATGAAGCACATTAATGTCTCTCTCCTTGAGTTCCTCAAGTAGTGATGTTTGACCTAACATTTTACCTAGTACCTTAGAACTAGGAACTGATACCAATACCTTAAGTACTCCATCATCATAGGCATTATCTATAATATCAATTATACTATCTTCTTTAGGTTTTTCTGTATTAAATGGCACAATAGTAGGTGGTAGGATAGTTCCACTCTCGATCAATTCCTGTGCCTTCACATTGCAAATAACAGTACCATACACCTCAACATTATGCATACCACGTTCATGTTTACGAGATATACGAGGTGTTGCTGTAAAGAAATAGTTGCGTGTAGCATATCCTGAGAAATACTTGGTACTCTCAAAAAATGATCTTGCTACACTATTGTGCGACTCATCATAATATACTGTATCAACCTCAACATCCAAACACTCTTGTAGTTTATGAAGTGAATGATATGTAGTGAAGATTAGTTGATTATTGGTGCTATTGTGAAACCATTGTGTGATCTCATCATGCTTAGTAGTATTAAGGTATTCACTCTTACCACTATGTACATGTAATACATCAGCATCACAATACTCCATGAAATCTCTGCATAGTTGCTGTGCCAACAAAATACGAGGGGCGACTACAACTATAGTCTGTGGGATGCTCTTCTGAAACTGGTTGAGAGCATCTTGTATCATAATATATGTCTTGCCTCCACCAGTAGGCACAATGATTTGACCTTTATCATCCGATACCATAGAGTCCAACGCTCTCTGTTGATGTGGTCGTAATGAAATAGTCAATGAAATAATAATGTAATGATTTAATTTTAATATTAAAAAGACCCCTGTGTAAGGGGTCTTGTGACAGTTATTTAACTGCAACTCGGTCAGGAACTTTGAGTCCGCAATTCATAAGAAAATTGACTACAAATGCTTCTAGGTAGATCAATGGTAGAATAACAAAATCAATACCTGATAGTTTAGAGAAATCTGGTTCTGTTTTTGTTGGTTCTACCTTAATGACATCAACCTTAGGTTTCGCAGGTGTTGTCTTGCGTGTCCTTCTTTTGCGAGGTGTTGTTGGTGTTGTCAATGTAGATAATAATAAATGACGAGAGAAAACAAAACGATTAACTGAGAGGTTCGACTTAAAGACCTGTTCCACCTCGTTTTAACTATGCTAGTTAAATCTTTAGTCATCTAATGACTTAAGGGATGAGATCACCCATGCCTCAGTAGGTTGGTTTGTTTTCCCATTACTATATTATCATAGGGTCAACCAATAACAATCATGCTTGTGACAGTTTTATGAGTGGATCTCACAACAGGTACAATCGGGGCAATCTATCTCCTCCTCATAGTTATGAAGTTTATGTACTAAGTTATCATATTCTTCTTTCATATATCCTGTAGTAAAAGACTTATAATATTCACATGCTTTTAACATGCGTGCTACATCCTTTTGATTAAAGTTATATTTCATAATGCACCTCCAAATATTATTTATTCTCTGGTGTCTTACCAGTTATATCCTCTGGTAAGTCCTCATTTCCAGGATGTTCTCTAATATAACCAGTATAGTTTTTCTTATTATAAAAGTGTGTATCTTCTACATATAAATCTTCCCAGTTATCTGCGTAAACTAATACTTTCACCTGTCTCTTCCCATTTATTGCTTCTGGGTCATCCCACTCTCTAACAACAATAGTAATATATTGATCTGATATAAAATCAATGTAACCTTCGTCTCCGTCAGGTGTTTTTACTCTCATCCCTTTCTCAAAGGATTTGAGTATGTTGCGTAGTTCCAATGGTATAGACTCCGATAGAAAAATAGGTGTACTCATAATTTTAAGTATGATGTGGGATTACCAAAATCTCCTTTGAGAAATATATTAAATGCTAGAGAATATCTCTCTCTCATTATCTGGTTAGGTGTGACTAAATGAACTAAAGAACTAGGGAACATTACCACCATGCCATCCTTAGGAACTATTGTCCATTGCTTACTGTTATAGAGATTACCCTGTTTGATACGAGGTGCGACCATGTTATATGATTGATCTCTGAACAGTAAATCACCACATCTTTCATGTGTCTGTAAATAAACAATGCCACTAAACATACTGTTGCGGTGTGAGTGGTCATGCGTTCTTTCTTGGAATTTATGTCTATTAATCCATGAGCAAGTATAAACTATTTCATGACATCTATCATCAATTCCTAATACTTTCCAGACATATTGTTCTACATGATATTGTAACCAATCTCTAAATTTTGGTAACTTATTCAGAACATTCATTTCGAATGTTTGACTACCCTGTTGTGGTGCTTTGTGATATTCCCATCCCTCAATATCTTTAATGATATTAGGCATTGATGGGTCTTCAGCAACATATACAGGTGATGAGAATAGAGGTATAATATCAGTTCTTACTGAAGTTCGCATTAATTAATATCCTATTCTTGTGTTCACTTGGAGAATGTCCAGTATGTTCTACACTACCATCAAATAACAGTAGTCTATTTGCTCTTGGTTCTACCTGCATATAACCATGACCTTCTAATGGGTCACGCAATAAGGTATTACCATCCGAATCATTCACATAATATATACACACCCAATGATCTTCCTCTGAGTCTTTATGCCATCCGTGTCTATACTTATTTGGATTAAGTATAGTCATATCTGCTCTAACCCTCAAGACATTTCGGGCATTTAGGGCAGATTCCATCTGTTCTACTAGGTGTGCAAATATCGGATGTTCCTCGGCAGTTAACCAATGGTTAAACCCAAACGCTTCTAGATCATCATTACCATAGGTCAATGTCTGTTGCATGAACCAAGGGAACTCCCAACTGGTCATGTAATCATGTAGTTCTTGCCATTTATCTTGATCAAGGAAGTTATCCTCAATCTTCATGCTTGAGATGTAAGGCGGACGCAATTTCATCTATCAACTCACGTTGTTCATCTGGTAGTTTTCCGAGTTTATTATACCACTCTTTCTGTAATAAGAAAAGTGCTTTAGTTAATGTTTGTTTGTGCTTTTGCTGTAGAGTCAAACACTCTACTGCTATTGATGTCATGATGCCCCCACATTCTGAGTAATACTATTTAGAATAGTTGATACGAATTCCGATCACTACATTCACACCGCTTAGGACACCAGATAGGAACTGAAATTGAGAGTCTCTTTTTAGTGGGATATGCTTTATGGAATTTCCTCTGTGGTAAGTATAATACATCTCCACGTTTAAGTACAGTATCTAGTTGTATTGTTAGTTCCTCCTGACATGGCACATATGGATAGTCCTCGGTGCTTGGTAACAATGCACTTGCTCTGTTCTCATATACTACCCATCTAGTCTCTCCATCCATCTGCATAATATATGTGGGGCCCTGATCCCAGTGTGGATGAAATGATTTTGCTTGTGGTCTCATACCTAAGTTCATAAAGATATGACAGTCAGCACACCCATCAAACCTAGTTTCGAATTCAGTTAATAGTTCTTCTACCTTACTATTACCATGACCATACTGTGATATATTTACTGTCCATCCTCTTCTTGCATACTCAAATAGATCAGTCTTCTTATATACTCCCTTAAAGAACCATGGTTCTTCTACTGTCTCTAAATCTATTCTCTTACCATCATCACCTAATACTGTAGTGATGTAATTCCATGGGGCATTTAGGGCATTTTCTGCATCCTCCCATGTGACTATCTGACCTACAGCATTATGCCATACTCTAGGTTCATCATTATATTTGTAGACCTCAGGGTCAAGAAATTCGTAGTTTAAAATTGACATTCATTGCAATCCTAATACCCTGTGTAGGTGATGATGAAGCATGGATCTCTGATCCATCAAATACTATCATCTTACCTTTGAGTGGTGACTCTCTGTGAATGATCTTGTGATTCTTATCAAAGAAAAATGTATCACCCTCTGCTTCATTCACATAATATAGTGCAGTAGTGTGATCGAAATCATAATCTGTATGTGGTGCATGATGTAGCATACCATCAGGATAGCATAGTCCTAATCGTACACGATATATGTCCTCCACTCTTGCATCACATTTATCTGCAATGCAATGCAGTGCACTCTCAAATAATCCTGTCTGTTGACTGACAGGTTCATACTCATCTATTATTTGATGAGAGAATGACTGTGCCTTGATACCATCATGACTGTCTGCAACTTGATATGTAGTATCATCTAACCAATACCATGGAAATGTAGGGTTACGACAAATACTGTCCAGTTGATTAACTATAGGTTCTGGTAGTGTATTAAAAACGGATTTCATACTGTCTCCTATCACTTGGTACATCACGAGGATATGCACATGGTATGCTCATACTTAATCTCTTACCACCTGGAAATGGTTTATGGTATGTCCTCGCAGGAAAATACATTACATCACCTGCTTCTAATGTAACGTCAAGATCAACTGTTAGGTTATGTCCTACATTATCAGGACTATATGGGTTGTCATCCATCTTAATTAATGCACTACACCTCTCTTTATATACTTGCCAGTGTGTTTCTCCTTCTAACTGACATATAAAATTGGGTGGTAAATCCCAGTGTGCACCAAAGGATATACCATTTGGTTTAGCATTACCAAATATATGTGCATCACAATTACAATCATATCTGTCCTCTATATTTTCTAATAGATTATCTACTGCTGCATTATAATGTCCATACTGTTCTATAGTAAATGTTAATCCTTCCTCAATACCTTGGAACAGTTCTTCCTTGATAGGAAACTTATCTTCATACCATACCTCAAACTTCTCAGTAAGGTCTAGTCTCCTACCATCAGTATTGAGCAAGCAACATCTATAGTGCCATGGGTTATTCATGCACTTGGTTACATCATCCCATGTACAATACTGTTCGGGATTCTTTAATACTCCTTTCCAGACTCTTGGTCTATCATCTGTCTGAAATATATTTGGATTTAGAAATGGTAAATTAAGAACTTCCATAGTCTCCTTCACTTGGGTCTAGTGGGAACCCACTAAAATTTATACTAATAGCAATGCGTTCATCTTTGCCATTTGGTTGTGTCTCATGATATAACCATGATGGGAATATAACATAATCATATGTCTTTGCCTTATGTATGTGGTGCTTCTTATTATTTGTGAACATATAATTAAGAGGTGACAAACCCCAAATAGTTTCTAATGGATCACGAAATAATAAATGACCATAGTCAGGGTTCTTCTTAAGATAATATACACACGATACATGTGACTTACCTGCACCTGCAGTATGGTTATGTTCTCCTGTAGTATCTCCTTCGAAATGCTGATTCGCCCACATGCTATCAATATACATGTGGTAGTCTCTGCGATAATCAACAGTATTTGTCCAGTAATCTTTCACAGCAGTTAACATAGGCATGGTTAACCAATCAAATGTAGGTGATTGATACAATTCCATTCCTTGTTCTAGTTCACCAGTTGACTTACCTGATTCTAATGCCCATACACCACGATTAGCATTTGACCATGCTTCATCTAATAATGATATGGATGCTGTCAGTTGTTCATCAGTTGGAACTATCGTTCCCGTCACTACGGGTACCGAGAATAGTTGTTCTATCATGACTTTTAATAATATCAGACATATCTCTTTTGTTCCTGTTCGGAATCAAATTAAATGAGATACTAATACGATCTTCATCAGTATGGTTCTCTCTCACACCATGAGATACCCATGATGGAAATAGAACTAATCGACCTTCTTTTGGTGGATAAGACATAGTTGCATGAGTATGTGGTGCTTCTGCCTTACTCAAATCCTCTGCTAATCCGAGAGAATGAACTACATATCCCTCCATAGGATTTTTATGGAATGTGATACTACCACAATCCCCTTCCTTAGGAGTCTTGACATAAAATGCACCAGACATTATAGAACCTGGATGCACATGTACCTCATTGTATCCTCCCTTATTATTAATATTAATCCATACGTTAGCAAATTCCAACGTAGTAGCACATGACTCAAATGAATCAAATGCTTTATTACCATAGAATTTAATTTGTCTGCATAAATTAGCAAACTCATCATCCTCTGGTTCTTGGATTAATTCCTCACCAAAAAAGTCAGGGGACTGATAATTCAGTATTCCCCTGTTACTTCTTTCTTTTGTAGGCATACTCTCAGCAATACCATAACATATTTCTTGCATTGCTGCTACATCAATATCTAAATCCAACCACCAAATAGGAGTGGGAAAAATATAATCAAGATTGAGATCCATTAGGTCAACTTGTTAAGATCGTCTCTTACTTCTCCTTGCCAATCTGATAATTTACTATAGTCTTTCTTCTTAGTTGCACTATCTGAGTACTTAGAGGAAGTTGCTACCTTGATATTACTTCTCTCCTTCGCCATTTCAGATTCTAACCATGGTTTTGGATCCTCTTTAAGTACAAACCTACGATACAAGTTAAGAGTCTCAAGACCACCTTCGATCTTAACCAAATCATCCCTCATTTCATTGAGTTCAGTGAAATTGATTCTAGTCTCAGGTCTATCGAATGACATGGATGTCATACCTTGTTGCATTTCCTCATACTTAAGGTACATCTCTCTATGCTGATAGATAAGATTCTTCCATAAGTCATCAAGTGTTTGTACTGCTTCGTATGCAGTTTCCACTTCTTCTATTACCTCAGGGGGCAATTCGGGCAATCCTAGGTCTTCTAAATCCTGATTAATATTTTCTGGATCGAGTTTCGTTGCACCTGCATCTAGGGATGGGTTAATACCATCTACCTCAGCATCCTCAAGGTTAGTTACCTTCTTTACATCTTCTGACATTTTACTCCTTATAAATGGTCTGGTTTAAAAACTCGTAAGACGAGGGTAAAGTCTCACAGTATTCTAGCATGTGTTGGTGCCACTCGTCAATGATCTTCTCTGCGTTGGCGAGTGCTTGCTCATCCTCCTCAGGAATTATCTCATTGCACATCCTTGATAAAGGTAGTGTCACTTTATTTATAGGGTTAAAACCCATACCTGCTGCACAATATCTTGGACCATCATTATACTCTATGCTACCAAGATTTGTTATGAAATCAAAGTTTATGTACTTATGTGACCCATAACGCATGAATAGGTTATCAGCACCACAGAAATCATAGTCCACTACCTCTGATGCTGTTGTCCAGAAATCTGTCTTACGTTCAGAGAAAGCATAGTGAGCAGCAACAAAGTTCTTATGCCCTTCTATCTCATGGTCTGCTATCTGATTAATCATTTCCTTTTCTACCTTAGGAATGAATCCATTACGTCCTGAGAGTGCATTACATAATCTAATTACTTGTTCATGTGTAACCAATAGACCAGTGGACTCTAATGGTTCTACAAAACAATTAGATAAACCAACAGCAATAACATTACCAACAAATGATTTCTTATGCTTACCCATCTTAAATGGGATAGTTTTATAGTTGACTTTATCTGCTCTACTCTTACCTCTTGTCCTACACAAATAATTATACAGTTCTAATATTGCTTCATCTTCTGATATGAAATCACTAGAGTAAACATATCCTAGTCCACCACGTTCCCACAATGGTACATCCCACACCCATCCATTATCTAATGCTGTGCAGTTAGTTGTATTAGTAACTTCTTTCTCAGGATTTTCATGTGGTACTGATATGGATATTGCTTTGTCATTTAATAGGCAACCACCATCCCTATAATGGAATGACTCAAAGGGTACACCCATTGCTTCTCCCAATAGTAATGACTTAAACCCACTACAATCTACAAATAGATCAGCACTTAATGTCTTACCACTATATACTACACAATCAATATCACCATTCTCTTTTTTAATTACACCCGTTACTGTACCCGTAATATGTTTGACTCTCTTACATACATTATTCTTTAACCACTGTCCAAACTTAATAGCATCTATATGATATGCAGTATCAACCCATGGTTTCCAATAGGTAGTATCATATGTGAGTTTATTATATTTGGTAAGTGATGCTACTGGATTAAATGTAGTAGCAAACGTATCGTTAGTATATTTCTCTGGTTTAGTTGCATTAAGTACGAACCATGCCATCCATGGAACTTTACTTTCCATCTCATCTGGTGATCCAAATGGATATAACCAACTCTCTCCTTTCTTCCAGAAGTCATTAAAACTAATGGCAGTTTTATAGGTTGCACCTATATCTTTCATCCAATCAGAATCTTTGAGTCCTAATAATGATATGAATCTACGAATCTGTTGTAGTGATGACTCACCCACACCTATCACACCCTGATTTGGATCCTCAATTAATGTGACGTTAACATGAGGGCATAGCACATCCAATGCTGCAGCAGTCATCCAACCACTACTACCACCACCAACAATAACTATGTCCTTAACTTGCATAAATCTTTCTCAACGTATAATCGTATGACGATTCCATATCCTTTGTCCAATCATACATGGTCTTCCTCCATTCGTCAAATGTCCTATCCGCTTCATTCAGATAGAACTCATCATAATCCTCAGACAGATTATTCATCAGACGCTTGAGGTATAAAGTATGATCACAAATAGGATTAAATCCCATACCTGCTGCTATATATCTGACACCATCATTATGTGCAGGATCACCGATCCACTCATATGATACATGCTTCTCTGCTGAGTATTTAACAAATAGATTATCTAATCCACCCTCTGTGAAATTATATGATATATCATCTGTTACTGTCTGCCAGTATTTACCTTCCCTCCTACTGAAAGCATAGTGAGCAGAAATAAATGTCATGAAACCATCTATCTCTAGGTCTGCTACTAGATTCATCATATCTATTTCTGCTCTATTAGTATATCCTTCTCTACCTGCTAGAGTTGTACATAGTCTAGTGATCTGTTCATGTGTAGTTACTAAACCAGTTGCTTCTAATGGTTCCACGAAACAATTAGAGAGACCAATAGCACATACATTCTTTACCCATGACTTCTCATGCTTTCCATTCTTAAATGGAATAGTTCTCATGGATGCTTTGTCTGCTCTCTCCTTTCCTCTTGTCCTAACCAAATAATCATATAGCTCTTGCTCTGGATTCTCTGCGAAATCCTTTGAGTACACATATCCTACACCAGATCTCTCCCATAATGGCACATCCCAGACCCAACCATTATCTATAGCAGTACAGTTAGTGCTATTGGTTATCTCTGTAGATGGGTCTACATGGGGCATGTGACACGCTACAGCAGTGTCATTTAGCAATGAACCCCCATCATTATGGTGATAACTAATAAATTTAGATCCACATGTCTGTTCTAATAGTAGAGACTTAAATCCTGTACAATCAATATATAAATCTGCTTCGAACTCTCTACCATCATCCGTGTATAATTTCTCAATATAACCACGGGCATCTTGAGCAAATCTAGCAACATTACCCGTATGATATTCTAATCCTCTTGGCAAACAATAGTTATCCTTTAACCACTGTCCAAACTTAAGTGCATCAAAATGATATGCACTGTCTACCCATGGGTTCCAGTGGGTATCATCATCAGTTAATTTATTATACTTAGCTAATGCACCTACACTATTAAAACATTCAGAGAATGTACCTCTATGATATTTCTCAGGTCTAGTTAAATTTAATGAGAACCATGACATCCACCCATGTGGTACTTCCTTCAGTACTTTCTCAGCACTACCGAATGGATAATCCCATGTCTCACCTTTCTGATAGAAATCATTAAATCTTATATTTACCTTATAAGTTGCACCAGTCGCTGCCATCCACTGTTCATCTTTTAAGTCCAATAACTTAAAAAACTCGTTGATCTGTCCGAGAGTAGATTCCCCGACACCACTAACAGGGTAGTCAGGACTCTCGATCAACGAGGTTTTAATGTGTGGGCATAATTTTAGGAGTGCTGCAGCAGTCATCCAACCTGCAGTTCCACCCCCAACAATGAGGACATTACGAATTTTCATAATAAAGGATTAAATTTATCCTACATCAGTAGTTATACGATCATCAGAGTCAGGTGCATGTGATGTTGG
>CEOW01047020.1_pt1 | contig 10764 bp, 11 predicted proteins | sample 530621 | NCBI WGS metagenome assembly CEOW01 (sample SAMEA2620734, study PRJEB7988) | marine metagenome | isolation source: saline water (ENVO:00002010), including | reverse complement strand
GTGCCCCGTTAATGATGCTCGAACATCACCCAGACGAGCCATAAGAGAAGGGATAAGGTCAGGGTGGATACCCTCTTCTTGGTCCGTAAAATCTGATTCTTTCACTAATTCTACTAACGAGAGTGCCAGCACTCTTGCATCTTCTCTTGGATCAATTACTTCTTGAAGACGGCGATTAGCCTCTTCATGCATCTGGAGACGTATTTGATTGCGATACTCATCGGCTAGTTTGTCAGACATGGGGGCCACTCAATTAACCCATATAGACAACACATTTAATGTAAAGCATACAGGCAAAACCACGAGTTGATAAACAATCGACATCACGGAAGTATCAGATAGCATGAGCGTCACTCCACTTTTAAGAATCGAAGGGCTGGAAGCCTCTATCGATGAAACGGCCATTCTGAAAGGTATTAACCTTGAAATTTTACCAGGTGAGGTTCATGCGGTGATGGGAAGAAATGGGAGTGGGAAATCTACTACTGCCCATGTTTTGATGGGCCACCCTGACTATGAAGTTACCAACGGAAATGTGAAACTTGATGGGGAAGACCTGTTAGAAATGGAATCTTATGAAAGAGCACGTGCTGGAGTTTTTCTTTCGTTTCAATATCCACATTCTGTGCCAGGGTTGCAAGTAGGAAATTTTCTTCGCCGTTCCGTTTCTGCAATTAATGGAGAAGAAGCAGCAAAGGGTCCAGAATTTAGAACGCTGTTAAAAGAAGGAATGGAACAATTGGGATTAGATAGATCTTTTCTGGCGAGATATGTGAACGACGGATTTAGTGGGGGAGAAAAAAAACGGTTTGAAATATTGCAAATGATGCTGATCAAACCAAAATTAGCAATCCTAGACGAAACTGATTCAGGTTTAGATATCGATGGAATTAGAACTGTAGCTCAAGGTGTAGACGCTGCCATCAGAGGCAGTAACTCAGGAGCACTAATCATTACACACTACAACAGAATTTTAGAACATGTAAAGCCAGATAAAATCCACGTATTAATCGACGGTAAAATAGTGAAATCAGGTGGACCTGAACTTGCAAATCAGTTAGAAGAAAGAGGATATGATTGGATAGAAAAGGAAGTGATGAATGATGAGTGAAGATGCAAGAGCAGCCGTAGGAGACTACAAAGCAGGATGGCATGATCCTGAAAACGCAACTATTCGATTCGACTTTGGACTATCAGAGCAGGTAGTAAGAGATATTTCTGCCTTGAAAAATGAACCTGAATGGATGACTGAAATTCGTGTTAAGGCATTCCACCATTTTATGGAAAGACCGATGCCGACTTGGGGCAACATGCATATGCTCGAAGAGATTGACTTCGACAAAGTATGCTACTATCTACGATCATCGGATGCTACTGAGAAAAATTGGGAAGATGTGCCAGATGATATTCGGAATACATTTGACAGATTAGGAATTCCAGAAGCAGAACAAAAATGGCTTTCAGGAGTAACTGCTCAGTACGAATCAGAAGCAGTCTACCACAGCATCAGAGAAGATTTAGAAGAACAAGGAGTGATCTTCCTTGATATGGACAGTGGATTGAGAGAATATGAAGGAATCGTCAAAGAATATTTCTGCTCAGTTGTTCCTTATTCAGATAACAAATTTTCTGCACTCAATACCGCTGTTTGGTCAGGCGGTTCTTTCATTTATGTTCCGAGTGGAGTACATGTCGAAATGCCGGTTCAGGCTTATTTCAGAATTAACGCTAAGAATATGGGACAATTTGAAAGAACTCTCATCATTGCTGATGAAGGAAGTAGTATTCACTATGTCGAAGGTTGTACTGCGCCAACATATTCTACTGACTCTCTGCATTCGGCAGTTGTAGAATTAATCGCTTTACCTGGAGCACATATAAGATATTCAACAGTACAAAACTGGTCCGCTAATGTGTATAATTTAGTCACTAAACGCGGAGTAGCTCATGAAAATGCAACGATTGAATGGATCGATGGAAATATTGGATCAAAACTCACGATGAAATATCCTGCTGTGATATTGAAGGGTCAAGGAGCACACGCTGAGGTTATTTCCGTTGCTTATTCAGGTAAGGGCCAGCATCAAGATGCAGGTGCTAAAATTCATCACTTAGCAAGTAATACGACAAGTAAAATTCTTTCGAAGAGCATTAGTAAAGATGGAGGAAGAGGATCTTATCGAGGAATGGTCACAGTTTCTCCTAAAGCGGAAAATTGTAAGGTGAACGTTGTTTGTGATGCATTGCTACTAGACGAAGCAAGTCGATCAGATACTTATCCAACAATGGAGGTTGGCAATTCTGGAGCAAGATGCGAACACGAAGCCTCGGTAAGTAAAGTCAGTGACGATCAACTATTCTACTTAATGAGTAGAGGACATTCAGAAGAGGAAGCATTAGCATTGATTGTGAATGGTTTCTTTGAGCCGTTTACTCGTGAATTACCGATGGAATATGCAGTTGAGCTCAATCAATTGATGTCACTTGAAATGGAAGGAAGCATAGGGTGAGTAATCGGTATGAGTTCATCTTATCTCGATTATGCAAACACTGACAAAGCAGCACATATCTGGAGATACACACCTTGGAAAAAAGTACATCCAACTGGTTCAATAAATGACATCCCACAATCCGAACCACCTGAAATTACTATTTCAGTTGTAGATGGAACATCAGTTCCAGAAGGAATTACTATTCGACAGGCTACTGATTCTGACATTGAAAGATTAGGACACGAACTTGATTTTGATAGTGGGACTGCCGCCCCAAAATTTATTGCCACTCTCGCTCAAAGTACGATGATTCTAAAGATAGAGAATAAGATAAAACTTGAAACTCCATTAATTGTAACAATTACTACTTCAGGAGATATTTGCGCGTCGAGATTATTGATTGACATTGGAAGTCAAGTAGAAGCAGAAATAATTACTGTAATCGAAGGAAATGCAAATTGGACTGGTATTTTAAGAGAAGGAAATTACGGATCTAATGCTATTGTTAATGATGTAGTAACTCAGATTACCGGAAATAGATTGGTTCGATGTGATGCTCTTTCTTTAGGACGAGACGCACAAGTAAAGGCTGGAACGGTTAACGCTTCTTCATCACAGGCCAAAATTGATATTCGACATTGGCTAAATGAACCTGGATCTTCTCTCAAAGTAAATGGATCTATACTTTCATCAGATGAAAACCATCTGGATTCACATATTGAAATTACACATACAGGGAAGCAGACCTATAGTAGATTGGAATGGCATTCTGCATGTGGAGGAAAAAGTAACACCACTGGAACTGGAATGTTGAGAATAGATGCAGGAGCAAAAGGTGCGGATGCAGGACAACTTTTCCATAATTTATTACTTTCTGAAAAGGCTAAGGCCAACTCAATTCCAGAATTAGAAGTTCTTGAGAGCGACGTAGTTGGATGTGGACATGGAACTGCAAATGGACCAATAGATGAACAACAATTATTCTACCTTTCAACTAGAGGATTTAATGAAGAACAAGCAAGGGCTGCTTTAATTGCTGCCTTCCTAAATACCCCACTTTCTGATATGGGGTCTCAACAACTTCATACATGGTTAATTCAGCGTATAGAGAAACACCTCAATTTGATTTGAACTATACACGGGTTGAAATCCAATTATCTCTTCGGGATGGTATGGATGATGCGATAATAGAGGCTATCCGGTCAGATTTCCCCATCCTAACAAGGACGATGGATGGAGGACGTCCCTTGGTCTATCTTGACAATGCTGCAACTACTCAAAAACCTAGACAAGTAATTGAAGCAATGAACTCATATTATGAAAATACAAATTCAAATGTGCATAGAGCAGTACATACGCTAGCAGGAGAAGCAACGGAAGGATACGAGAAAGCTAGAACAGAAATTGCTGCATACTTTGGTGCGCCGAGAGATCATTTGATTTTTACAAGTGGAACTACAGAAGCAATTAACTTAGTTGCATATGGTTGGGCTAGAGCAAATCTCAGTAAAGGAGATGTTATTGTAACCACAGAAATGGAACATCATGCCGATATCGTACCTTGGCAGATTCTATCAAAAGAGAGAGGAGTAGAAATCAGATATATCCCTCTAGAAAGAGACACATTGACTCTGGACATGGATGCCTTTGAGATTGCGGTTACTGATGCAAATCTAGTTTGTGTAGTTCATACTTCAAATGTACTAGGAGTCAGAAATGATATTGAAAAAATTATCCAACTCTCTAAACTAAACGGCAACAGAGGAAAAGGGGCATTTGTAATGATAGATGCAGCCCAAGCAGCACCTCATGAAAGAATTAATTTTCTTGAAATGAACTGTGATTTTTTGGCATTGAGTTCACATAAAATGGGTGGACCTACTGGAATAGGTGGGCTGTTTGTACGTCCAGAAATTATGAAAACCATGGACCCATTTATTTCAGGAGGAGATATGATTGAGACTGTAACCTTAGATGGATCAACATTTCAAAAGGGGCCTCAAAAATTCGAAGCGGGAACTCCTAAAATTGCAGAAGCCTTCGGATGGCATGCGGCAGTTAAATGGCTTTCATCATTTGACATGAAAGAAGTACACGAACATATCTCAAATCTTGCCAAAGAAACAGCTGCTAGCATGTCAGCAATCCCTGGAATCAAAATCTATGGACGTCACGATCTTGAATCCTGCTCAGGTGTTGTATCGTTTCTACATGAAAAAATTCATGCTGAAGACCTAGCACATCTTCTTGACTCAGGTGGATTCGCTGTGAGAACAGGACATCACTGTGCTCAGCCACTTATGGAAGCCTTAGGAGTATCGAGTACCGCCAGAATATCATTCTGGCTATACAATACTAAAGAAGAAGCGAATTCATTTGTAGAACATCTAACAAGTATTGTAGAACGATTTGGATGATTGGAATTATAGGTGATACGGATGACTGATTGGCCAGCACCTCTGACAATTATCATCAACGAATTCAAGGAATGTTTTGATAGAATGGAAAGATATGAATTATTGTTTGAATATGCTGACAAACTTCCTCATGAACTACTAACAGAAAATTGGACCGAAGAGAATCGAGTAAAGGGCTGTCAATCGGAAGCACACGTAGAGTGTAAGCTTGATGAAAAAGGAGGTTTTCAAATCCATGGAGCAGCAGATGCTAATTTGGTACAAGGGCTCATTGCTATTTTAGCAATAGGTGTAGAAGGTTTGCCTCCATCGAAAGTAGCGTCCTTGAGTCCTAATTTTGTTGATGAGATGGATGTCAAGGCATCACTAACTCCATCAAGAGCTAATGGGTTTCTGAATATGTTTGAAATGATTAGAAATACCGCAGCAAGCATGTCAGAGGAGGCATAACATGGGATTATCAGAAGATGTGATTGATTCAATTAGGCCAGTACAGGATCCAGAAATGAAAATTGGGGTAGTAGATCTCGGACTAATTTATGAGGTTCGAATAGAGGAACAAGAAGAAGGGATTCATGCTGAGATAGATCTGACTTTAACATCTCCCGGATGTCCTGCTGCACCTGAAATTATGGCAGCGGTTCACCGTGCCGGTCTTGAAACAGAAGGTGTCGATTCAGTACATGTCAATTTGGTTTGGTCTCCAAGATGGGATCCAAAAATACATGCCTCAGAAGATGCTCAATTTGAGTTAGGAATCTTCTAATTTTGCAACCTTTTGATTCAAGATTTTCAACAATCCTCTTAGTGTAACTTCACTGACTCCACACACATTACAAACCTCGTTCTGAGTTCGGTTAGAACCACAATCTGCAGCAGCGCGATATAGTAAAACTCCTGCAATACCTGAGGGTTTCTTTCCTTGCCAAGCAAGGTCTTCCTTGGTTTGGTCCCAAATTTCATTGGCTCTACCTAATACTCTTGGAGGCAATTGAAGATCAGAATGAAATTTATCAAGATACTCTGTTGGACCAGAAATATGATGAGTCCCTAATTCACGAGCAACCAAACGAATTGTGCGTTTTAATTCCTTTACTTCGACCTCTGAAATCATGTCAAATCTTTCTGCAACATCCTCAATTCTTCTTGGGATTCGTGCTTCACGAGCAGCAATATATACACATGCTGCAGTAACGCCTCTAATCGATCTACCAGTAACTAATCCCTTCTCTACTGCTTTACGATATAGGCCACTTGCTTGATCTCTTAATTGAGGCGGGAGGTCGCCTCTATCACGAATAAATTGCATAGCTTTAGCCAAATTCCTAGATCTACTATCCCTGGTTTTTGAACGCTGATCGATTGTGGCTCTTCTTCTCCAATCTCTAACTTGTTTAGAAGACATTCCATTTAATCTTGCATTTCCACCAATCAAATCACGTTTGTCAATTACTGTAGATAGACCTTTATCAGATAGACTAACTGTAGTAGGTGCACCAACCCTAGAGCGATCTGCCCCATCAGAGTGATTCACCCATTCTGCTCCGGGATCAATCATATTTTGTTCAACTACAAAACCACAAACAGAGCAAACCGTTTCGCCTCTAGAAATGTCAGTATCCCATTCATTTGATCCACATAATTTACAGGGTTCAGATTGCCCATCTGTTGTTCTTTGTTTCTGACTTGGGCGAGGAGAAGAAACGAATTCTCCTCCTCTTCGGCTATCGTTTACCTTTTGTAATTCTGTTTTTTCCTTGGATTCCATTTTACCACTCTCTTAGTAACTCGGGGTTGTATAGTTCGATTCCAGAGTATATAAATATTATTTTTTTATGATTATACAGAAAGCTTTGTTCAACAAACAATACCTTGATTCATGAGAGGATGAATCAGTACATGTGGAAGTCATCCGTTTACCCGGTATTCACCATGACACGAGCATTTCAATTGTTGCAGGATCGGAAAAAAGTGTTTTAATTGATTCGGGGACCTCTTGGCACCAAGTAAATATCGAAGAACGTATCAATTCTAAAATTGAATTTTTACCTGATATAGTGGCTATTTTATTGACTCATCGGCATTATGATACTTCAGGAGCAGCGAAGTTTCTCAGTGAGAAATATGATGCTCCTGTGTTTATCCACCCTGCTGCTTCAAATTCTTTGATTTCAAACGATCAACTCACAACTTGGGCTTCAAGATATGATTCAGATATGCCAGTAACTGAAACAATACAACTTACTGACGGGTGGGAAATGGATCTAGGTGGAGGGTATATTCGATGTATACATACTCCTGGCCATACAAACTGTCATTCCTCATTTTTTATTCCCGAATTATCTATTCTTTTTGCAGGAGATTTAATCCCATCACCAGAGTATCCAGGACGAACGGATTTGCCTACAGGGAATATTCCTAAGATGCTAGAATCAATAGAGAAGATTATACAACTCAATCCAGAAGTTATTGTTCCTTCAAGAGGTAAAACAATTCGTAAACAAGAAGTTCAAAGGGTATTGCATAAACATCGTGATTTCTTTATTTCATTAATTGAAAATTTAGGTGAATTACCAGAGAATTGGCCTAAACCGAATTCTACATGTATGTGGTGGTCTCCAAATCCTGAATGGAAATAAAACTCAATACTGATCTGGTTCATCCTTTTTGGCTTTCTTCCATTCACGATAGCAAGGACGACAAATTCTAACTCTTCTTACATCCCTTTTTAGTCCATCATCGCCCCACACATCAATGGCATTGTCGATGGCTATTGAACGGCCACCAAATCGCTTATCTGCCCATTTTTCACATCCAGCAACATCGCAAGGGACTTCCCCCTCTTCATCATCAGATTTTACTTTCTTAGCCTTCGGAGCACGATTTGCCCGTGCCTTCTTCTTGAAGCCCATACATAACGCTGTAAAAGGTCGAACATGAATCTTGGGTTTATTCTGACTTCTCAATAGAAGCTTCACGATCGGGTCCTACCCCGACACTGGTAACAGGGACTCCTAGTAACTTCTCTATTGTCTCAATATACACTTGGGCTTGTTGAGGTAATACTGAATATCCTTGACTTGTATCCCTTGCTTCTCTAGATAATTTTAGCCATTCATCAAGTGAAAGTGGTGAAAAACCGGGTAATTTCATTGTAATGGGTTTGGCCTTCTCTAATGAGCCAATATCTGCGGGAAATTCATGAACCTGTGATCCATTGATATCGTATCCAATCACAATTTCAATTTCATCAATTCCACCTAAAACATCTAATTTGGTCAATACTACTTCATCGAATCCATTCACCCTCATAGCATGACGAAGGGGGACTATGTCCAACCAACCGCAACGTCTTGGACGTCCAGTGGTAGTTCCGAATTCATGTCCCACCTCTCCAAGGTGTTTTCCTACATCATCCGTTAATTCAGCGGGGAAGGGACCATGTCCTACTCTTGTAGTATAGGCCTTTACTACCCCTATACATCTATTCACATGACCTGGATGTACTCCTGCTCCATGTGTTGCATTTGCCCTACTAGTAACAGAACTAGTTACATACGGATATGTTCCTTGTGATATATCTAGTAAAGCTCCTTGTGCACCTTCTAACAAAACAAATTCCCCTCGCTTCAAAGAATGATCTATCATTACTCCCGTAGGTCGAACAGATGCGCCAAAACGATCCTGAACCCATCGAAGATCACTTGTCAACGTCGACTTATCAATACTCGAATCTAGGCCTGCAGCCGTCAATTGAGTGTTCATTCGATTAACCATAGAATTAATTTTAGCATCATCTTTCAATACAGAAGGTAGATCAACAAATCGAATCCCAATACGATCTATTGCGTCCCTATATGTGGGCCCTATTCCTCTTCCTGTAGTTCCAATCTCTTTATCGGCTGCATCTAAGATTCGGTGATATGGTAATGTAATATGAGCTCTTTCGGAAATAAATAATCGTTCACCTTCGGGTCTTTCACCACCAAAAGAAAACCACGAATCCAATTCTTCTTCCAACTTCCATGGGTCAATTACCATTCCATCACCGAGTACCAAATTGCAATGGCTGTAAGTTATACCACTCGGCAGATGATGGAAGGCTAACTTACGTTCCCCAATCACAATTGTATGCCCTGCATTCGAACCTCCCTGGAAACGAACTACCCAGTCCGCTTCTGACGCTAACTGATCTACTAATTTCCCTTTTCCTTCGTCTCCCCATTGTGCTCCGAGGACTACTGTAGCAGGCATGATTACTGTCGGGCGACTAAGGCCTTTGAATGATGCCTCTATGAAGAGATCAAACATCAGCCCATCCGATGCGGTTATGAAGGGTGCATTAGTCGCATCTGCCATGGCCCGGTTTCCTGAGGCGGAAGTGCGCAACCTACACAAATGGGTATGCATGAAATGCTCAGCAACTCATAGAGGTCGAAAGAAGCCACTAAAATGTCGTAAATGTGGCTACAAGGGCCTCCGCCCAAAGATTGTAGAGAAGAAACAGCGTTGATGATTTTCATCACCATATTACTCATTGTTCTTCCAAAGAATAATTCCTAGAGTGTCTATTGAACTTCTCGAAGAAGAGCTTCGAGAGCAGTTTGAATTTGAAGGCAGAGTGGCCCAAAATGGATAGGAAGATTAGCATCGTTGAAGATTTCATCTAGCTTACTTGCAGTCATTCCTAAACGTACATCCATATCTTTATTCTCATTTAGTAGCCATTCTGTGGTAGCTTCCTTCGCAGACTTTCGTATATTTCGAGGAACTTGACTATCCTGAAGTTGTTCAAGAACTGTAGCAATTTGTTGGATTCGCGTATTTACATCGGTCATGGGTTCTACACATCCTTCCGCACTATTTTGTGGTTGGAGGACGACCCACTTTAAGTCCATTGTAGAATATAGCCGTATTAGATGTGGACAGTGGCGCCCTCAGATCTTGTCGGACTACTTCGTTTGACAATTCTATTACTTTGTATGGGTGGAGCCGCGGCCATGGATCATTGGACCCGAAGAGTACCAAATGACTGGTGGATAAGATGGGGAGTAGCAATTGTTTTTCTCCTATGTATCGAAATGATGCTTTTGGAGGCAGATATTTCATTGATTTTACTTGCATTGGGCATAGTTGCTTGGGCATCTATTAGCGTGATAGGAACTCCTTCACTCAACGACATGAAAAATGGCTCATATCTCGATTGGGCTGTCTTCTCTTGGTATGTTTTAGGATTACTAGGATTAGGAAGTAGTGTAATACTTCATGCTGAGAACGCTCTATGGATTATGGGGCTACATTCCAATCCCCCTCTATTCCAGATAATAGATGGACCTAGTCTAGATTTAGCGACAAGACATGCACGAATTCTGCTCAATCTAACTGGACTTGCCATATGTATTGGATTTATTGAACTTGCATGGAGAATGAGATTACTTCATGGAGGAGCAGATGCAAAAGCACTGATGATTGTGGCTATCGCTCTTCCATGGTGGTCCGAAATTGGTGTGATTGGAATGTCATCTGTGATTCCTCCTATGATTTCTGTTCTAGTTTGGTCTGCAGCAGGTTTCCTAGTTTTACCTATTCGAACAATTATAACAAATATATCCAAAGGTGTAACATCTCCAATCAAAATGATTTGGCATTCTGAAAAGTGGCCATTAGATAATATTCTAGGAAAGCATGTATGGATTCTAAGTGAAGTAATTGATGGAACTGATGGAGAAAGAAAAATTTCTGTTCGAATGAGACCTAAGAGATCTAGAGAAAATTCAGAAACAATTGCTACCAAAATTGAAGAATTATATCAGTTAGGTGAAACAGAAGCGTGGATAACAAAAAAACATCCATTC
>CEOW01005782.1_pt1 | contig 10780 bp, 3 predicted proteins | sample 530621 | NCBI WGS metagenome assembly CEOW01 (sample SAMEA2620734, study PRJEB7988) | marine metagenome | isolation source: saline water (ENVO:00002010), including | reverse complement strand
TAGTTATATAAAGTTGTACCTACAGAAACTGCAGGGAAGTATAATCCATCTGAGTTGTTCACCTGTGGGTGACTAGAAGTTGCAGTACTACCAGTAGATTGGCGTAACTGTAATACTCTAGTACCACCCGCCAATGTGACATAAACATCTAGATCATCTTGGTTATTCAGTTGTATCCCAACTGGAGTAAATGCTGTTGTAGTAGCATTACTCGTAGCGGGGAATGTTTTTTTAGTTGTAACTGCCATTGATAATCAATGTTAAATTCCGTGTTTTTTTAAGTCCTCTAATACGTTATAATTTCCTTTTTTACTATATATTCTTCTAAGTGTTCTTTGATCAATACGAGCATATAAATCAGGATTATTCATCCTTAACTGTTGAATTGCTTTTTTCTTTTCATCTAAAAATATACGTTGGACATCTAAATAAAAGCGTTGATCTACAGGCCTCATACCTTCTCTTGCTAATAAATTTAACTCTTTATAATTCTCAACTTCATTTTGCCATTTTTTACTCGTTACTAATCTCTCTAGTCTTTCATATAAATCACCTTCTGCTAAATATCTTTGTAATTCGGACTGTTCAAAGGAATTTAGTTCCTCTCCTTTCCAAGTACGTAATGCTTCTGGTAAATTATAGGATATTTTTTGTAAAGCTTGCTTCACAGGGTTATTACCCGCATATCCTATTGCAACAGGGCTTAATGAATTAACTAGTTTTAATATAGGATTAGTAGTAGAAGCAGTAAAACGTATAGCTTTATTTCCAGGTTCTAGGATATCGTATTTAGGAGCTAAGAATTGTTTAGCAAAGACATCCCTAGCAATCATAGTTTCCAAAAATCCTTTCCTTACCTTCTCATTTTCATCAAGTAAATTACCTAATTGAGCACTTAAGCCAGCATAAGGTAATGATGACCTAGCAAATTTAGCTAGAATACGTTGTAATTGCCTTTCACTTATATTACCGCTAAGGGCTTGAGCTAAATCCTCAACACCTGCTAACATAGACTTATCAATTATTACTGAAGCAAACATAAATTGTGCTTTTTGTAACATATCATCTCTGACAGACTCACCTAAGCTATTTTGGTAACCTGCAACGTTTGCAATAGTAGATAAAATACTATTAAATGGTTCAATATCAGCATAAGAAAAGTAAGCATTACCAACTTTAAATGAGTTTGGTTGTATTTTATTAGCTCTCCAAAGATCTCTAGTCTCTTTATCATATGGCATAGTACCTGTCATGTTGCCAGTTAGGGCAGCAGTAAAAGCTATGAAAGAAATCATAGTACCTGTAGCTACTCTACCTTTCATCAAAGCAATAGCTTGTGGTATATCCGCTTCTCTAATACCATATGTAGTCTCTAGATACTTAGCAGTCTTACCGTTTGCTGCATATTCCATTAAATCTTTATATTTAGAATGGAATCTAGCTAAACCTGGGGTATGTTGCCAAGTTAAATCTAAAGCATTAAAGCCTGTACGAACAAATGGGAAGAACAATCTAAAACCTGTGATGTTTCCCATCGACTCTAAAGCTTTTAAATTACCACTTAATGGTTTTGTTAATGCAGTTTCATCACCCGCAAGAGCTGCGGCTCTATCTGAAACAACCCATTGATCATATGCGTCCTTTTTAAATATCTGTTCTCTAAAGTTTTCTTCTCTTCGTCTAGCTATTTCTACTACATCGTCTAAATCTACACCGTCATCTATAGCTTTTCTAGCTGCTCTCATACGCATTTCAAATCTACCGATTAAGGTTCTAGCTAATGCGTCACCTGCACCCATCGCATTTTGAGAATAACGTACCCAAGGTGAGTTATTAAAGTCTAACATCGTGTTAGCTATACCATACCACATCTTTTCTGAGTCAGTACCATACATTTCTACAAATCTACCTATTTGTTTAAATTCTTGTGTACTGGTTTCAAAGTTATATTTAGCAGCATAAGACTGAGCCTTACGGTTTATACCTAGATCCCAGTTATGTTTAAACATTTTAAGACCTTCTGCAAACATATCACCCATAGCAGCAAATTGTGATGCAGCAATAACCATTTCTTTCTTATTACCATTAAGTGCAGCTCCAACATATGCTTGGAAAGGACGTAATAATGCAATAAAATTAGTACCAACTATAGCTTTGATAGGAGTACGTAAACTACTTAGTATAGAATTATAAAACAATCCTTTAGCTTGTATTCTAATACCAGATCTATAGTTTTGACCTTTAAATCTACCTCCCTTAGTTTGTACTTTTACCCATTGTAAAGCATCATCAAAAGTAGTAACACTACCTCCAGATAAGGCTTGTATCTCCATAAGGGTTTCTCTCTCTATATTAGTACCTTCTTTAGCTATTCTATCTAATTCTTTATAAAATTCATCATATGCTTTATCAATTTCAGCTAATTCACCCTGTATAACCCTTCTAGCATCTTCTGGTAAAAGCTTATTTTTAAACCTTTCCAGAGTTGCTCCTGCCATATAGCTCATTTTCTTGTACTCTTTTAAGGCTAGTACAAGCGATTTGTTGGCGTGTTCCATTTGACGGACTCCAGCTGCTCCTGGGGGTAGTTCTAACGCCCCTGTAGCGTACATAGATGCCCTTTTAGACAATGTTTGAATTAACATCTCTAAAGCAACCTTTTGTTCAGGCGTACCTGTTACAATTTTGTTGCCATCAGTCATGTATTCAATATAATCTTTCTTTCTTTTAGGGTCAAAATAGGTTAAAAATCGCTCATTTGTACCTGCTGCAATGTCCTCATTTACTCTACTAAATAGTTCTTCTGTTTTACTTAGAATAGCAGCTTGAACTTTCTTATAGTCAAACGAGTTCATTTTGTTATCAAAAATTTCGTTCGCAATTTTCTCGGAAAATTCTTTAATGAACTTATATAATGACTCACTACCATCAGACATCCTTTCTATTTGTCTATGTATAAGTACTTGAGTACTTGTAGTACCGTCATTTAATAGTTCACCTATAAGCTGTTTAGTTTTACCACCTAAATCCTTCTTATCATCTGGTATAAAGGTTTTATCTTGCTCACCAAACATATTAGGGTTACGATCTGGAGTAGGTTTCTTAGTAGGATCACTGTTCTTTGCTGAAGTACCAGCCTCCTCAAACCAAGGATCACCAATTTTTTCTCCATTTCTTAGTGCTTGTGCTTCTAACTCTTCTTTAGTAAAACGTTTAAACCCTCCTTCACCTTCTTGAGCTCTTGCATCAAAGTCTTCCATATCACTGAGAATAAAATCATCATCATCAATGAAAGGTTCCCATCCGTTGTAGCCCTGATTTTCAAATTCTAGTGTATATTTACGCTGCATAGTATCGTAAAGTTGTCTACGATAGTTAGAAAATATACGTCTAGTCTGACTACCACCAAAACGAGATGCAATATTGGCATATATATCTTTAACAAATATACTGACTTCTTGTGCTATACGTCTAAACGTACCTACAGGTGCCATCATGTCATAGTCAAGCATGAATAGTTCAAGCTCGTCTGACATAGTTTCAGCAAAAAACTCGTCTAAATTTTTGTAACGATAATTTGAAGGTGTGTACCTACCTTTTTTAAATAGTTCTGCATCTTTACCACCTTCAGCTAAGAACTTAGCCTTACGGTTTAAAAACTCTTTATTTAATCTTTCTACATCAGTTTTAGGTAAATATCTAGATAGTGTATGCCATAATTCATGGATCATAACCCCAGTAAACTCACCTTTCTCCATTATATCTTTTTGGATTTCAATGAGTCTAGTACCAAAATTAAACCTACCTTGAACTCCTAACTTATTAGTTATAGATAAAGACACATCGCCAAAGAATCTATCACCCAAAAGCTGTATAACTTCTTCTATAGCTTCAGCTTCTTCTGGATCTAAACCCTGTGTAGTAAATTTTCTTTGTAATCTTTTTATTAAATATTCAGCTCCTCTACTTCCTTCTAAACCTCTACCAGCGTCTATATTTGTTTGCCAAGGTTTCCTAGGAGGACGTGCACTAAAACCTCTACTGTCAAAAATTGGTAAATCTGTACTAACGTCAGATCCCCCAGAGTTCTTTAAACGGTATGGGTCTAAGTCTATCTGTGATTCTGGAGTCCAATACACTCTAACTTTATGACTTCTATCACCATGTTTAGCTGTATATTCAATACCGCCATAACCTAATTCTTGTAAGTCTGCATGTACCTCATCAAGTACCTGTGTAACTTCCTCACGGGGATATAGCTGTTGCTCTTTAACTTTTTCTATAAAGTCTGAATAACTAATACTACCTTCTGTAGGCCACGCTGATTCAAAATTATCTGCTATCGACTGAGGAAATAGTACATCTCCGTCAGCTGATATCTGATCATTAAGAAGACCCAAACGTTTAAATGATTCAACTTCTGGATCTAAACTATCAAATGGATATTGTTTCTCTGCATCTAAAAATTTAACAGGTTCTTTTTCTATAACTCTGTACATAACTTTTTTCTTACCACTAGCATCCATACCAATAGCAAGTCCTTCTCCTACTGATCTATCACCAGCTGCAACTGTTAAATCATCTACAGTATAAAAACCATTACCAAATAAGTTTTCATCATTCCACCTACGAGCATCTTTTGAGTAATAAGGAAAATCACCTGGAAGTCCTTTACCACTACCATGAAAGAAAAGCTCATTACCAGTAACATCCTCTAAATTTCCTTTAGAAAAATGTACATATTGTTTACCTAGAGGTTCGTCTAGATTTCCAACGATATGATCTTCCCAAGGATCTGGAGGTATTCCACGATTATTAAGAGCATCATCTTTTTGTAAGTCTTTACGCTGTTTGTACTCCTCACGTATTTCAGTTGTAAGCCTCTTTTCTAAAACTTTATTACCATCTAGATTTGCTTCTTCTATGCTCTTACCAGCCTTACGGGATCTAATAGTAGCCCATCTACCTTTACCAAATGCTATTAAATAATGAGCTATAATATTTGCACCAGCTCCAGCAAAGATAGTTTTAATTCTAGCTGTCCAAGGATTATCTTCATCTGGGTCAACAGACAAAAACTCGGATAATGGTAGCCAAGGAGCATACTCATTTAATAAGTTAGCTAAGTTACCATAGTCAGATGATGAAGAAATAAGATCAGCTGTAGCTCCTTCTACTGCAACATTACCTAATTGACCAGCATGTTTTGGTAAAAATTTAATAAATCTTGCACCTTTTTTAGTTGTTGCAAGTTTACTTATAATAGGGGTTTTACTCTTTACTACTCCAGAAAGTAATTTGTTACCCATATTTCTTTGGATAACTGCTGTCTTTCGTATAGCAGTTTGAGCAGCAACATTAGCCTTAGCAGCTTTACCTATTCCTCCTGTAGTGTACAGTAAGAATCCAAATTCTGATAGACCTCTTAATAAATCACCATATCCAGATAAAGTATTAGGTTGGAATCTATCTGGTACATTTAAAATTCCAGGTTGTGCTCCACCTATACCTAGCTTTTGTGCTTCTCTATACTCCTTAGCATTAAATGGGTTGTTACCATATTCTTGGTTCATACCCATTATTCTATTAGCAGTAGAGGTAATTGTATCTCCCGTAAGATCTAAAAAACTACCTATACTTTCAGCAGCATCTGTTGCACCACCGTACAAAGCTTTTGCTGTTTCACTAACAAACTGTACAGGATTATTTGGTAAGAACCCCTGTGGGTTTTCAGCCTTAGCTTGTTCTTCTGCCTGTACTTGTTGTAATAATTCTAGTTTTTGTTCGTTCTGGTACGCTTCTACTAGTCCCAAATCGTCTTTACCCATTGCGTCAATTTCGCTGGGTGTCATATCTCGATATCTGAGGGGGTCGTTAGCCGTAACTTCGCCCTCTTCCTCAGAATTTTCAAGACGCATTAATTCATCTTCATTCATGATTTATTTCCGTCCTTCCAGCTTACATGATCCCGTAGGATCCCAACTCCAATGCCATGCTTCGGTTTCTCCTTTTTTCCATCCGCTGTTCATGTCTGTTGTCGGTGTACCTGTATGTGGACATAAATTGTAATTTGTGTAATTTTCTAATAACCAAGCATAAGCTGCCTCGCCCTCTTTACCTTGAGCCCAGCTTAAATCTAATGACACACCTGCATTATGATTAGACTTACCAACTTCGGCTACATCTACTTCACTTCCTGATTTTTTCTTTTTCTTTAGTAATTTTCTTTGGTCACTTAAAGTTCTATAACCATCATTTATACCAAAGCTATGACCGTTTGCTTTAGCATCTTTAAAGAACCTAAACCAATCTTTAGATGCGTCTTTTCTAATGCGGAATGTATATTGTTTATTACGTATTAACCCTGTATTATCCCAAGCATACCCTCTAATTGGTACTAAATCTTCATCTCTTATCTTACCTGTAAGGTCACCACCTACGTCATAGCGGTCTGAAGCAACACTTAACTTATAACTATTTAGATTTAAGTACTTCTGTGCTATCTTAACTTTAGCAAACTCTGGTTGTTGTACTAATATACTCATGAGAGCATCATCATGGCTAGTAAATTTACCTCTTCTAAACAGTTCAGATGTCTGTCTCTTAATTTCTTTAAACTTTTCTACACCTAAGACATCACTTAATGCAAGATTAAGTACACCTACTGGTATATTACCCCTACCTTCTAGTTGTTGGTAAACAATTCTTAAGTTAGTTAACTTACTTTCTAAATTTCTATATTCAGTATATGCAGAAGTTTCACCTAAAAACTGTGGTTTACGTGTAACTATACGTTTTATTAGTCCACTTATTGGCCCAATACCAGCAATTTCTCCTTCATAATGCTCTGGATTTACTATCCATTGTGCAGGTACTTCTTCTTTTTGAAGCTTTAATAACATATCTTGTACACCTAAGAAGTCTGAAGGTATCTCTTCATTATATATTGAACCTTCTGGGTGTATGTAACTTTCGTTGATGCTATAATCTACTTTAAATGAGTTACCATTACCAAGATTAAATTTAGTAAGGAACGGTGTAAGAGCACTGGTATCTCCACTTCTATAAGCTGATAAAGCATGTTTGGTAAAATTAACGTAACCATCTTTATTCCAGTTGTTTACATCTCCTGATGCCATAAATGCAGCAACCATACGTACTCTAATATTGTCGTTATTGGTTAGACCTTCTGTTGCTTGAACTGCTTTTTTAATTTTATAATGAAGCAAAGTTTCTAATAGTTTAGGGTCACCAACTATTTGTTCCCACTCTTTAGATGGTAAACCCATTTCAGCTAAATACAAATTAGCTTCCTCTGGTCTAATAGGTAGCTGACCATCTTGAGTTACCAAACTGGATAAAATATTATAAGGAGAAATATAACCTGCTTCTACTATTACTCTATTATAACCTTCTGTCTCTCCACTAATTAATGTTTTTCTTTGGTGAAGATCAAGTTCTAACCAGTCATCTATTCTCTTTTGTGTCTTTTCATCCCATTCCTTCACTAGACTGGGATCTAGTAATTTAGCTTGTTGGTTATAAATTAACTCTGGCGGAGTGGTACCTTCCGTAAGTTGGGACATTCTATAAAAGATGGAGTGAACTCTCCCATCATTTTTAAGTTCAAAAAAAGCTCGATCATTTTCGTTAAAGAATAGTTTTGATTCAAATAAATTTGGTGATTCAAAGTTGCTATACTCGGTACCGACAGCTTTAAGTTTGTTAACAGCAACACCGTCAATAGTTTTAGGTGATGTTAAACCTCTAGATGTTTTTGAATAGATTGTTTCATTAAAACCATCGGCATCAAAGCTTAAATCTAAAGATTCGTCTTTTTTATAACCTTCGGGAAGCTCTCTCTTAAGACTGTTTTGACCCAAAACTTGATCTCTTATGTATTTTTTTGCTTGTCTTAAGCCCTCAGTTAAAGGTACATCATTTGCTTGAGAAAACTGTAAAGCAAAGGAAAATATTTGTGGCCCAATGTAATCTGTAAAAGCATCCATTTGGGTATCTTGCTCTTCAGAACTTAACCTATCTTTGGTTACTGATTTAAACATACCTTTAACTTCTTCAACAAGATCCGTTGTCAGTTCTGAATGTAAGCTGTAAGCCCCAGGTGAATCTTTATAAGGATCAGTAACTATACCGTTATCAATATATTCATTAAGTACTTCTGGGTGTATTTTCTGTAAATCAACAGCAGTAATAGGTATTACAGAAATTCTTTCTTCTCCATCTGGTAAAACTCTTTTGACATTATATTTCTTCATTAAGTGTTGCATACGTTGTATGCTAGTTTGTTTATCAAAAGGTTCTGTACCTTTATAATCTATTAATTCACCATTATCGTGACTGTTAAGAATAGTTTTAGCCCAAGGTAGACCGTAATGATTAACGTAGAGTTGGTTTAATTCTTTAGCTTTACCAACTTTATCACCAATATATTGTCTATCAATTCTTTTTAACGATTCTTTTAAACTAAGTTTTTTACCTTCTAATTCCTGACTAGCTCTTGTGTACTGTTCTCGTAACATCCTACCGTGTATTTCATCACGGTCATAAGATCCAGCCATTAACTCACTAAAGGAACTTAATTCTAATTTACCATCTACCTTCTTAGATACACCTTTAATATAAAATCTTTTTTCATCTAAAAAATTCAAAATATCTAACATATCGTCTTGGTTAGATATCTCGGTATTTTCTAAGAAAGATCCCTTACCGACTATCATATCTAAGAGTTTTTTCTTAGCATTAGCATTATAACTTCCTTCTACACCAATCATTTTCATGGTAGATGGTAGTATATTTAAAGCATGTTGTATAGTCGCAGCTGCTTGTTCTTTACCTGTATCTGTTTCAAGGTTGGCAAAATCAGTTTTAAACTTAACCTCCAGATCTTCTATCCTTTTGTAACCTAATTCAACCTGTTCCTTTTGAAATTCTTTTTGTTGCCATAAATTTGTTCTTTCAATAACAGGTTTAATAAGATGAGTATTAACAAGATTCTGTTTAAAACCAGCTCCTTCATTTACTAAATAATAGCTCTGGACTTTAGCAACAATAGCTTTACGAACATCTTGTTTTGTTGATGGAACTTGATAATATTCACCGACTTTATAGACCTCTCCATCAACCGTAACTGTTTCGTTTTGAATATCATAATCACTACTACCAGTAAGAACACTCTCTCTAAACGCATCCCAACCAGTGGCAGCCTCCATTAGTAAACCTTTACGGTATCCTCTAGCAAAGTTACCGTTATGTTTCTTAAGGTTTAGTAATCTATATTCAGCTGTTAAATCTCTTTTTATCTCTTTCTCAAACTTCTTCTTTAAAGCTTCCGTAGTAAACTCAGTTCTTTCAACTAACTCGTTAGATTTTTTTTCTATTTCTAACTCTTGTTGTTCATCAAGACGCATTTTATCTAATGCTTCTGCGTCTCCTTGAGCTGCTAATATACCTTGATTTATACCATCTTGCATTTGAGCATCAAATATAGGTTTAGCAATATTAGTAGCTACAGTATCAAGAAAATTATTAAATTCTTTACTAAACTTCCTGAGTTTATCTAATTCGTAAGTATCAGCTATTTCATCTAGCTTATCTCCACGCATCATTTCTTGGAGCTGTTGATTAGATGCGTTTTGAAAATTAGATACGTCTTGTCTATTAACTTTTTCTAAATTTGCAGCTAAATCTGTGTATTGTTTGGATTCATCTCTAGCTTGCCTTCCTCTGAACCCACTAGCGTTGGTGCTTCTTTGATATGCCATAGTTAATAATTTATAAGGTTGTCCAGAAATCGTCACCACCTAAAGACGTACCAGTACTTATAGCAGTACTAATTCCACCAAGTAATGGCCCAAGTATAGAAGGTTTGCTTGGAGCTTCTTTCTTAACAGGTCTAATAGTTTTAAATGATGCAGATGGTGCGACAGACGCAGAGGTCGTAATAGAATTAAGTGCTGCTGTATCAGCTGAATACTGAGACATATCTATACCGTATTTCTGTATTCCGTAGTTACGGGTTGCGTCAAAGACAGTAGCATCGAGTTGTGCTTGTTCAAAACCTAGATCACGTTCTGCCTGTTGTAATTCCATCAACATAGATTGTCCTGAAGCCATACCACTAGCCATCACTGTACCTTGTGCTTGTATAGCTTTTGCTAAGTTAGTCTGACTGGCAAACATTTGTTCGTTCAGTTTCTCACGTAATTCTTGGTCAGCTGCAACAGTTGCTCTGTTGGCTTCAGCTTGGTTAAGTTCTTTTTGTTTGTAATATGCTGCCCTAGAAGCTGCATCGGCTTTAAGTTGAGCCTCAAATACATCTCCTTTACGTTGATCTTCATAAGCAGATATTGTAATGTCGTTTATATATTTTTGCCGAGCCATAGCGTTGCTACGGTTTACGGCATTAACTTGATTTTGGTGTTGTCTATTTTGTTCTGCAATACCTGTCACCGCCTGAGCAGCACCAAGTCCTATGCTGAAGGCTAATACTGTACACATGGTTTAATAAATTGTATTAAGGGGACTCCATTGTAGACATGATAATTAATAAAGGTAAAACCTAAGAATTTTAATAGTTTTATGTGTGCTTCATTTCGCATATCTGCTTGGTTACATAAATAAGGATTCAGTAAACTATCAACCCAGCGTTTTGCATCTCTTGCAAATGAGTGTGGATACTCTGAGCTGGCATCAGTACACAACATCCATATTACATTGTGCGGGGTTACTCCCGCCACTCCAGCAGCCTTGCCGTTGGGAA
>CEOW01072855.1_pt1 | contig 10788 bp, 20 predicted proteins | sample 530621 | NCBI WGS metagenome assembly CEOW01 (sample SAMEA2620734, study PRJEB7988) | marine metagenome | isolation source: saline water (ENVO:00002010), including | reverse complement strand
CCAGAGTTTAGATGGTTTGACAGCGGCGACGTTGACAGCGTTGCGATGGGTCTAAACATTCTAGACGTTTGCGATGCGACGCCGCACCTACGTCATTGGATACCAAGCCGCGAGTACGGGATCTGGGCAAAAGTGTTGAAGCTTCGCAAGCTTCCCGACAATGTCACGTTGCGGATGTCTGCAACAATGATCGACGGCATACCAGCCGGATCATGGCAAAATACCAGCACGGTCAACAGTAAATCGATGGCTGGTCATATCGGGCATAGATGCCCAGCACCACAGCAAGGTAACAAATGCGCCGATTGTCGCGCATGCTGGGATCGTACAGTTGAAAATGTTGCCTATATCGAACACTAGGACAGCAAGCCTAGCGGGTTTACCCGCTAGGCTTTTGTTGTGTCACGCCGCCGACTCGCCGTCCGCAGGTTGCAGGTCGCAGTTCCACCGTGCGAGGGCGCAGGTGCGAAGCGCAGAAGGCGCAGATCGCAGGTCGCCGCACCATGAGGCCGCAGATCGCAGGTCATCGATCCTTGAACCTTGCAACTTGGCCGCTAAACCCCCGTCAAATAAAAATACATTGCCTGTCGAGGGGCAGTGGAGCAGGAAAAAACTTACACCATTACAGCGCGTATGCCCCAAATGCCAAGCAATCTGGGACTTTGAGACAGAGACCTTGCCATTTTTAATTATTTTTAATTCAGACCAAATTGGTACGCCATCCATGCACAGATATACATCTGGCATACCCTCACCCGCTCTGTTTTCTATCCGCTGGAAGTGGGTCTTTTTCGGTAAATGTTGCCTCAATGAGTTCCACAGGCTTTGTTCTGTTCGTGGCATCTTCAACCCTTTTCATGTCAGGTTCGGGGAATGCATTGGGGTATTGCTTCCTGATCGCGGCGAGTCGAGCGACAATATCTTCACGCGAAAGATTGTCAAGTTGATGCACATGTGTGGACTCTCTCCTGTCGATGGTCAAACCACCAAGACTAGATCGTATCTTTTCGGCATTGATCGCGGCACTGAATTGTCCAGCCTCTTCAGCGGCAACCGACAATTCTTCAAACCGTTTGAGTTGATTGATCAAGGTCACGCCGTATCTGCGTTCTCTGGCTTGCCGCATATCTTTGATCAGTTCGGGCACTTCAGGGAAGGATTTACCGTCAAGCAGTTTAGCGGCGTGTTGCGCGGCGCTACCTTCAGCGTAGCCAGCTTTTCTGGCACACTCTGCGTTGGAGTATTTACCCTCGACATAATACTTGGCAAATTCACGTTGTCTGTTGGTGAGTCCAGCAGGTCTACCAGCCTTGCCTATAGTGTTTTCTGTGGGTTTATCCTTTTTATTTTCCAAAATCCATCCCCGTGCGATCTCCAAAGTGTTACAGTGATACAGAAGTGGTACAGCTACAACCGTTGCTCAGTAAGGGTTGTATCACTTGTACCGTTTGTATCACTATTTTCAGAAAAAAATAAATTAAATCGTTTACCCGTAGAAAACATTATATGTCCTGTTACTTTTATGTTTGACCTTATGGGATATTATGCTAGGATTCTACTAAATCAGGTGTTAATTGTAAAGCACCAAGGTCCAAGGTTCAAGGTAGAAGGGGTTCTAACCATGAAACACAAACCAATTACTATCGGTCTAGCGAAACCGAAGCTACGTCATCGTGTGTTGCACATTACGATCAACAACCGTGCGTGGTTGAAACAGGCTGTATCCAAACCAATGACAGTGAAGGGAGCAAAATAATGCAAGCATATTTCATAAATCCATTTAGCCAGAACGTCACGACAGTTGACTATGACGGCGATTATAAAAGCATCAGTCGCATGATCGATGCCAGCCGTGGTTGTTTCGATGTCGTGCGTCTGTATCAAAACCAAGATGCGGCCTTTGTCGATGATGAGGGTTTGTATGTCAATGATCAGGCATTCTGGATTCACCGCAACTATCCCCAGCCGCTAGCTGGTAAGGCGTTGGTGTTGGGCTGTGATGATGAGGGCGAGTCTATCGCGCCCAAGACTAGCTTTGAAACACTGCAAGATGACATTCGTTTTATTGGTCATCGTTTTGAATTCACGCTGTTGATAAAATTTATTGGCGATGTTGACGACTATCGCCCACACTTTTTCAAAGATCTGGAGGTTGCATAATGGAAGACAAAACCATCGTATCAATTTCTTACAGCAATGCTGTAGTGCCTAGTTTCGACAGCCGTGGAAAGCCAGACCTTTTGGCTTGGGATGAGGCTATGGATGAACATGAAGATAGTGAAGACACGCTGGCGATTTTTTACGATCCAGATGTTCTTGAGGCTTGCAAACCAATCATCGAAGAAATGTACGCTGATGAAGAAAAACTGATGGAGCAATACGAAAGCGACTATGTGTATTTGAATTTTCACAAGCCGCCGCCAGTCAGGGAAGAAGACAAACCCACGCTTAAATGGTTTTGGAATGATGTTGTCGGCGACTTTTTTGATTGCGAAAAGTGGCGCGATGAGGATGGCAACATCTTAGACGATGCAGGAAAGCCGTTTGATTGGAACAGTGATGGTTTATACAACCAAAAACCAAGCCTAGAGAATTACAAAATTGCTTGCATGGATTACCTTATTGGTGACTTGGGCGGAGCAATACATCCAGAAGACGCCCCTGCTAGCGTCTGGGAGAGTGAGTTCCAAGAGGCCGCTAAAAAAATGATGGAATTGGGCAGGAAACTTTACAATCCTGACTACGATTTAGAAGAAGGGGACGAATAATGGGACTCGATATGTATTTGCGTGGTGACAAGTTTAAGCACACCGAATATAAGCGCTTGCCTGATGGCGAGTTGGAGCGCACTGAAGATGGGGGGATCATCCCCATCAATGTGCGGATGGTCGATGGTTTTGAATGTGAGGCCGAAAGACTGAAGCTGGGCTATTGGCGAAAGCATGCGCCGTTGCACAAGCTGATTGTCGATACGTTTGCGGACGGTGTTGATGAGTGTCAGGTCATTCACTTGAGTTCCGAAGACTGTCGTCTGATTGCACACAAGCTACGGCACAAGGACTTTCCTAAAGATGTGGGCGGGTTCTTTTTTGGCGATGAAGATTGGTGGCAAGAGTGTTGCGATGCCGCCAATGAAGATGCTGATTTGTTTGAACGTGTGGCAGATTGGAATGACTTGGATAGTCAGATCGATGGATACTGGCATTCGGTTGAATATCAGGCGAGTTGGTGAGGTGCGTGATGATTACGAAAGGAAATAGAGCATGATAACACTTGAACTTACAGAAGTTTATCACTTGTCTGGAGAGGATCTGGATAAAATATTTTTGGTTGGTGACAGGTTCACTGTCACCACCCGCAATATGAAGTGGGGCGGGACAGAGCGCGAGGTTACAGTAATTAATGATGGTCTGTGCCGCCATGACGGTTATTTTGTTGCGGAAAGCTACGCACATGTGAGGGACATGATCCAGAACAAGTTGATTGCACGGGATGCATATGTAGCGAGGTCAAAGGTGCGATGAGGAAGGTCGAAAGGAACGGGCTTGATAGGAAGCTGAACGACAGGTCTGAGTTGAGCATCAACCGTCACGCTGATGATGAGCGCAAGCAAAACAGACTCGCATGCATAAAGAATAGCGAGATGTTTGCTGATGATTCTTTTGCCGATGACGTGCAGGACGATGACAACAAGGTGTATTATTCAAGAAGTGTTTATGAAGGAAGGAGAAATGGTAATGACTGATGAAAAGACAATTGAAGAGCGTCAAGAATATTGGCGCAAGCAAAGGGAGCAGGAAGCCGCCGTGCGCGAGGCTTTGCTTCATCAGTTGCATGACAAGTATCCATCGATGCTGGAAGCCGTGGATGAACTGTCGAAGGCCGCAAGCAGTATTGGAGATGATCTTCAGTGGCATGGCCCAGAGGGTGTGACCGTTACCGACATGCACAAACTGATTGACGGTGCCCATACTGTTCGTAGACTCTATCATTTGGATGTATCCGATGAGTAAGTATCTTTTGATTATGGTCACGATGACCCACTTCAACGGTGGCACGGTCAATGTGATCAGTACCCATGACACAATCAGTGAATGCTATGTGGCACTTACTCAACACGGGTTCAAGTCTGAACAACCAATGCACAGCACCTTCTGCCTGACTACCGAAGAGGGCGTGGACTGGAGATTAGAATGACAGATCGTGGAACATATCGGGTCAAGGTTCAGGTGTTAGTGGATCGTGAGGTATACGTCCATGCATCTGACCTTGAAGATGCAGAAGAAAAGGCTATGCGTGAGGCCGTAAACCTGACAGGCGGCAGGGAACCAGAAGTGATATGGTTGCATCAGGAGACCTCAGATGGGTGTGCCTAGCTGGTCGCGGTTGATCGCAGATCTGCGTATACTGGAAGTGCGAAGGGAATATGATACGCTGGGACGTATTAAGACCAAGAAGCGTTTGCGTAGCGATGTTAATTTTAGGAAGGAGTTAGGATATGGGCAGAGTGAAAGCCATGATGATGGAACAGGAGGAAAAGTTCCAAGACGAGGCGGCTAATATTATAGGTGAGTGCGAGACGTGGCATGAGTTCACGACTCGTATGGAGAGTCACATGCATTTGGTTGAGTTGCATTCGTTGAGCGAGACCATGGATCTTATGTCTGAGATGTGGGCTGAATATTGGAGTGAGTATAAAGATGCTAATTAAAGTTGGTGACACGGTTGATACGGCGCATGGCGTTGCAAAAATTAAATGCATCGATGAGGTGCGTCATGGCGATAAATATGGACACGAATGTTTGGAAGCTAACATTGGTGATGTAGATAGTGACCGTAGGTTTAGGTATGTAATTGATCTGGACAATGGTCACTGGTGTCGAGGCACACAGATTAAATGTCTTGTGCATAGAGATGGTTTTTTAAGATGAAGAAGAAAACAAACACTGAAAAAGCTGCAATCATAATCAACGATGCGATGGAAGCTTTTGCAGAAAAGCGTCTGGATCCAGATATGATTTCGTTTTTGCTGATGTGTACGGCGTTATCGATGGCGTTGCGGAATAATCCGCATTCGCCTTGTGCAGTGACCCAGATGGTGGCATCCGCGATGGAAGCGGCTGTAACATCTGTAATGGATGATGAAAAGGAAACCAAACATTGATTATACAAGGCGATGGAAGTTGGGGAAAGCTCATGGACTACGGCAGATGTCCAAGGTGCGAGGGCGCAATAAATCAGATCGCAAAACCACATGCGAAGCGCGAGTGCCATTCATGTGGACTGACGATAATTGACAACAGCGCACGATCCTATAAAATAAAGGATAATAAACCAAAACAGGAGTCTGATATGCATGAGACCAGACTGAAAGCAGATGAAAAGCAAATAGCGCAAGACGCGAAGGCTTTGATGCCTTGGCCTGACGCTGTTTCGGTGATCGAAAACGTCATAAACGAGTACCTGTATGATCCAGAACCAGTACATCACACACATGAATCAGAGGTGTTAGAGGCATGGAACAGGATATTGCGGGGCTAGGTCGTATCATTCGGATACTTGACGAAGAGTACACAGAGTTGCAATCTGCTGGTCTGTACCGCGAAGCTGAGAAGGTTCACAAGCGGAAGCAGGTTTACGTTGACATGAGAAATCAAGGAACGACAGATGAGCGACAACGACAACATAATCTATCTGAAACAGCCGCAGAAAATTGAAGTCGTACTGGATCCGGTGCCAATTGTGTGTGAGTACGCATCGAAGATATACAAAGATGTGGTCATCTTGGGTGAGGCAGAGGACGGATCAATCAAGATGATGACAACGCAAGAAGATGTTGCCGACATATTATTTTATTTAGAGTCCGCAAAATTTTCCCTACTTGGTAGTGGAGTAGAGGAACAAAAGGATCCGCCCGAAGAGGGGGCGTAACACACTACGAAGGGGCGCAGATGAAATTTAATTATAAAACAAAACCGTATGAGCACCAGCACGAAGCTCTATTAAGAAGCCACGACAAGGTAAATTACGGCTACTTTATGGAGATGGGTTGTGGCAAATCGAAAGTTCTTATCGACAACATTGTCTGGCTATACGAGCAAGGTAAAATCGATACCGCCGTTATTGTCGCGCCCAAGGGTGTGTATAGAAACTGGGAGATATCAGAAATACCGACTCATATGCCAGAGGACGTTGAACACGAGGTTTATGTTTGGACACCGTCTCCGAATAAAACCCAAGCTGAACGCCTCAAAGTTGGCGTTGAAGAGCGTGATAAGCTCCGCATCCTGCTGGTTAATGTTGAAGGATTTGCAACGGCGAAGGTCGCAAAATTTGTGGATCTCTTCACTCGCCAAGCGTCGTTCTTACTTGCGGTCGATGAGTCAACAACTATTAAAAACCCCAAAGCCAAGCGGACTAAGGCTCTGGTTAAGTTTGGTGAAGGAGCATCGTATAGGCGTATACTTACCGGGTCGCCCGTTACTAAATCGCCGATGGATCTTTACTCGCAATGTGGATTCATGTCCAAAGCCCTGCTTGGATTCGACTCGTACTATGCCTTCCAAGGCAGATTTGCAATTACGAGAACTCAACGGATGGGCGGTCACAGTTTTCAGCAGATCGTGGGATACAGAAATCTGGATGAGCTTTCTGCCAAGCTGGAAAAGTTTTCGTTCAGAGTCACTAAGGAAGAGGCTCTAGACCTACCGGATAAAATATACACAACAAGGGAAGTAATGCTGTCCAAAGAACAGCACGACTACTACATCAGCATGCGAAACGCGGCAGTCATACTGCTTGAGAATGGAGAATTAGTCAGTGCTCCTGCCGTAATGACACAGATGCTAAGACTACAGCAGGTGTTGTGTGGTCACATAATGACGGACGATGGTGAGATGATAGAATTTCCAACCAAACGTATTGATGCGCTGCTTGAAACAATCGAAGAGATGTCTGGTAAGGTGATTATCTGGTCGAGGTTCAGATACGATATTAAGAACATCGAAGCCAAGCTAGCCAAGGTCCACGGTGCAAGTTCCGTGGTCACATATTACGGCGATACCTCAGATGAAGACAGACAAACAGCAGTCCGCAGGTTCCAGTTTGAAGATGCAAGGTTCTTCGTCGCCAACCCGCAGACCGCAGGTTATGGCTTGACGTTAACCGCAGCTACAAACGTGATTTACTACGCCAACGACTTCAACTTAGAAACAAGGGTGCAGTCAGAAGACAGAGCACATCGTATTGGTCAGGACAACGCGGTGACATATGTGGATCTAGTCAGCAGAAGAACTATCGATGAATATATAGTCAAGTCTCTGCGGAAGAAGATTGACATATCGGCGAAGACTCTGGGGGAAGAAGCTCGGAAGTGGTTGGAGCTATCACCCCGCCGAAGTGGCGATTAGCGGCACGTTGAGGTGCGTCAGGATGTTTGGAAAATTGATGAGGGTAAAGGTGACATTCAAGAGTTTCCCGATCAACATACAAAAGCTTGACTCCAAGTTTGCGTTGACGCTGAGTCAGCATGCGGCTGATTACGCTTCCGTCTTTCCGCCGACTTGCGGTCTTGACATCAAATTTCAGGACTTCGCCTTCCGGCGTGAGGGCTATAAGATCAATCGGACCCTGTTCAATAAAAGGAGCGTACACATAACAGCCACGCCCGATTAACCAAGCGGCGGCGATGAGTTCGGATTGCTTACCATATGCGATTCTGTGATCTGGTCTCATTTTTTACTTGACGATCCTTTTTGTTATCAGATAAAGTTACGCTAACAGATAAAAATTCAGGAGACAATAGGTGGATACAGATAAGTGGAAATCAGTTGCGGTTTCAATCGACATCTACAAAATGCTGAAAGCAATGGCAGAGAAGAGCGACAGAAGTGTAAGCAAACAAGTCGCACACATTGTCAAGAAAGAATATCAAGCAGGCAATAAATTATCCGCTTGACACGGTGGTCACACTATATAGGATCACTACCCACAGCCGAAGGGCTTAAACTTTTACGAAGGAGATGAAAGATGGCTGAATGGTTCCAGCTACTAGATGAGGCAGTCGAAGCCGACAAGTTCGACAACGTAGATACGAAAGGCGGTTCTCGTCTTTCAAGTCTTATTCGTGAGTCTATCAAGGCTGACGAAGACATTGCTGCCGCAGAGCAGTATCTTAAAGATCTCAAGTACAAAAAGCGTAAGATCAACGAGGAAGACATCCCTGCTCTGATGCAAGAGATGGGTGTGGATAGTCTTGAGGTTGATGGTAACAAGATAAAGCTCCGTCAGTTTGTACACGCCCGTATCACGGACGACAAACGCGATGAAGCCTACGCTTGGTTACGTTCTATTGGCGAAGGGGACATCATCAAGAATGATGTGACAGTGTCATTCAATACAGGACAGGACAATGTAGCAGGTTCAGTTGTAGAAGACTTGCGGACACAGGGTCTAGATCCAGTACAGAAGACTCACGTCCATCCACAGACGTTAAAGGCGTGGGTAAAGAACCGGATAGAGTCGGGACAGGATATCGACTTTGAAACATTCGGTGTGTTTGTAGGAACTGAAGCGAAGATAAGCAGGAGCTAGGAAGAAGATGCCTGATACAGCAGTAGTAGAAAAAAAGTCCACGGCAGTGGCAAATGTAATGGATGACTTGTACGCGAGTGCAGGTGAAGGTCTTGAGAATGTAGGTGCAGAAGATATGCAGATCCCATTTCTGCGTATTCTGCAACCGTTGTCTCCGCAGTTGAACAAGCAGGACTCTAAGTACATCAAAGGTGCTTCGGGTGGTGACTTGTTTAATACGGTGACGGGTCAGTTCTGGGACTCAGAAGAGGGGGTCAATGTGATCCCTTGCGCGTACCAGATGAAATATCTGGAGTTCCAGCTACGCGAAAATGGTGGTGGCTTCATGGGTGAGTTGGACCCGAATAGTCCTGATATCCGTAGCACTGAGCGTAATGGTGCTAACGAGATGCTTCCGTCCGGTAATGAGCTTGTGCGGTCAGCGCAGTTCTTGGTGTTGGCTTTCGGTGATGACGGCATACCGCAGCAAATGATCTGTGATATGAAGAAGACCCAGATGAAGATTGCCAAGCAGTGGAATACCAGACGTGCTGGTATGAAGCTGGTGCACCCAGAAAAAGGTTTGTTTACGCCACCGATGTGGGCAACTGTCTGGAAGCTGACCTCTGTGCAGGAGAGCAACGACAAAGGTTCGTGGTTCAACTACCAAATAGCGCAGGGCGATGTGAAGGAAGTGTCTAGCGAGATCTTGGTGCAGGCTCGTGACTTGTATAACCAGTTTAAGAAGGGCGAGATTAAGACAGCCGCAGGCACGGCTGAAGAGATGAGTCAGTCCTCATCAGATGAAGGAGATGAAATACCGTTTTGATCGCGGGTGGTTTGGGCGTAGCCGGGGGCTGCGTACAAGGTTGATTGGTCCCGCGACAGGTCGCACTCTGACCTGAGTTTGCTAATCAACCACCCCCGCTCTAAACCAACATGGGGCGATCCAATGAACATAGACGAACGGTTCATGGCTGCGTTTGAGGGCTTTGACGCAGCACATGGACAGACACAGATATCTGATGAACGAAGGGCTGGTAAACAGAAAGCTAAATCGTACATCGTAAGAAAGCCACTAACATTAGATTTAATTCGTGAACACTTACAGGGGTTGAACGGTGTTGGATCTATTCCTATTAACGAGCACAACAAGTGCAAATTTGGCGCTCTTGATATTGATCAGTATCCTTTGGATCTGGTGGCAATAGACAAGAAGCTGCGCGACATGGAAGTGCCTTGCGTTGTATGCAGGAGCAAGTCCGGCGGTGCTCACATATTCTTTTTCTTCAATGATTGGATCAGCGCAGGAGAGTTGCGTGACAAAGCATCAGAGATTGCTGCCTATCTTGGGTACGGTGGCTGCGAAATATTCCCGAAGCAAGAACAGATTCTTGTCGAGCGTGGTGATGTTGGCAACTTTATTAACCTTCCGTACTTTGATTCGGAACAGACGCTCCGTTTCGCGATTGACGAAGACGGTGAGCCAGCATCGTTAGAAAGATTCCTTGAACTCGTCTCTGCCCGATCTGTAGACCCAAATGTTTTTGTTGGTTTGACATTTGGTGAACAGGTTGACGAGTTCGTTGAGTGGTCCCCCTGCCTGAACTGTATGTTTGGGCAGGGGATTCCAGAGGGCACACGCAACACAGTCATGTTTGCAGCAGCAGTTGCCTGTAAAAAGGAACAGCCAGACAACTGGCGGCAACGGCTAGAAGAAATCAACATGAAGTATTGCACTCCGCCGCTACCAGCTACGGAGATTGTTACCATACAGCAGCAGCATGAGAAGAAGGAGTATGGCTTTCCGTGTGATCAGGAGCCGCTCAAATCCTTTTGCAACAAGAGTCTGTGCAAGACAAAAAAGTTTGGCATCGGATCCAACATAACAAACGTAGAGGTCACGGGTCTGTGTGTTGTCAAATCAGAGCCGCCCGTGTGGTTTTGTGATGTGGGTGGTAAGCGAGTCGAGCTAACGACAGATGACCTACAGACACCACAACGCTTTCAAAAAGCATGCATGGAACAGATACACATCATGCCACCAATGATGAAGGTGGCTGATTGGCAGGTCATTGTATCCATGATGATGGAAGACATGAGTGAGATCGAAGTGCCGGAAGAATTAACATACAAAGGTCAGTTCATGGACCTGCTTGAAGCATTCTGTGATGGCAGGGTGCAAGCGCAGTCAGCCGAAGAACTAGCACTGGGCAA
>CEOW01086913.1_pt1 | contig 10881 bp, 18 predicted proteins | sample 530621 | NCBI WGS metagenome assembly CEOW01 (sample SAMEA2620734, study PRJEB7988) | marine metagenome | isolation source: saline water (ENVO:00002010), including | reverse complement strand
CCTGCTAAATAACAATCATGAATCATTGGCATAAAAGGATTTTCTTTTTCTCCAATAAAGAATTGTATTTTAAATTTAGGTGGATATTTTAAAGAGAATCCTGTCTCTGTTGTTGGGTACATATACTTTCGAAAGAAGTTATCGATACGTCTTGCATCCTCTGCTTCATCTGCAGATTCTGGAACTAGAGTAAAGGCAAATCCAAATGTTCTTAAATTTACTGATTCAAATGCTAATGCTGTTTGTGGATTAAACGCTACTCCTTGTTCCATTGCTCCTAATGCTGCAGTTCCACCATCGCCAGTTATACCTTCAATTGCTTTTAATCCCATAACCGTTTTATCAGTACCACTAAAAACTTCTGAAGCTTTAACTCCTGGGCCTCGATCCGCAACTTTCCTAGCAGCCATTAATGCACCTAATTCTAAAGTATTAAAGTTTGCACCATCTTGTACTTGGAATCCTGCTGGAATGTATAAATGGATTCTTTCTAATTCTGTAGAAAAGCCTTGTGCTTCTGTAGCTTTTCCTGTAAGTGAAAAACACACATGTGGCATCTTATCATCTGCTTTAGACCTTAAAGATCTTGGGAAAGCTATTATTTTACTAACCGGTTCTTTGTCTTTATTTATTTCTGCCATTTCTTACCCGTATAAATACTATTAAAATGTTTATAGGTTTATTTATATGAGTTACAAAGGTAAATATAAAATTAAAAAGAAAGAAAAGTACGCGGGCGACGCGAGTGCGGTCGTGTATCGTTCTTTGTGGGAAAGACAATGTTTTAGGTGGTGTGAAGACAATCCAAACGTACAATATTGGAATAGTGAAGAGATTGTTATACCTTATAAGTACCAAATAGATAAGAAACTACATCGTTATTTTGTAGATTTACTAATACAAATGAAGAATGGAGATACTTATTTAGTTGAAATTAAACCAAAAAAAGAAACAGTTCCACCAAAAAAACCGAAAAGAAAGTCCAAAAAGTATCTAAATGAGGTATTAACCTATGTCAAAAATACAGATAAATGGACAGCAGCTTCGGAATTTGCTGATGCTAAGGGATGGAAATTCCAAGTATGGACAGAAGATACTTTAAAGAATTTAGGTATAAAACTACTGAAGAGTTAGCATAAATAGATATATGGCAAGTTTATTCGACACAATATCGGCGCAAGCATTCCGTGCAGGAATTACAACAAGAACAGACCAAAGTAAAAAATGGTTCCAAAAGAAAGTAAGAGAACTTGGTACTGTTAGCCGAGAGAAAGTTTTAAAAGATGATGCATTAGATAAAGTAGGAAGAACTCTTGCTGGAAATATGTATATGTATTTCTACGATCCTAAGTTTAAAGAGACATTACCGTATTACGATAGATTTCCATTGACAATTATGTTAGAACCTGCAAAGGGTGGTTTTTATGGATTAAATCTACACTATTTAAATTACAAACCAAGAGCTTTATTTTTAGATGAGCTAATGGCAACAGCACCAGCTAAAATAACAGATAAAAGTAGAATACGTGCAAGGTATAAATTATTAAAAGGTGTAAGAAAATATAAAGAATTTAAACCTTGCTTTAAACATTATTTAAGTAAACATGTAGCTTCTCGTATATCACGTGTACCAATGACAGATTGGGAAATAGCTATATTCTTACCGACAGAACAATTTAAGAAGAAAGGAAAACAAGCAGTTTGGACTGAATCAGCTAAAATTGCTAGGAGAGCTTAATGAGTATAGATAGCATAAAATCAGTTATCTCAAAGAAAGGGGGATTAGCTCCACAGAATAGATTCCAAGTTATCTTTGCACCACCTGCAGTTTCCTTACTAAATTTAAATCCAGAAAACATAGTTGGTTCAATTATTTCTGGTGGATTTAGTATACAGAATTTAATAAACGATCCAAGGGATATATCTATTCTTTGTTCTAAAGCTACTCTTCCAGGTAGAACAATATCTACATTTGATGCAGATATGCATGTACAACAGAATAAATACCCACAAACGTTTATTGATGAAGAAGTTAGTATGACCTTTAGGTTAACTAACGACTATTATATTAAGAATATGTTTGAGACTTGGATGTCAGGCATATTTGATACAGAATCTTATCGAGTAGGATTTAAAAGTGATTACTCGGTTGATGTGGTGATTCAACAATTAAACCAGAAGAATATTCCGGTTTACGGTGTAAGAATGGAAAAATGTTTTCCAACAAACTTATCAGCTGTTGAATTAGATAATGCTGCAAATGATACAATGCAAGAAGTCACAGTGACTTGGGCTTATGACAAATACAAACCAGAAGGTCCAATTAGTTCAACAGCTTCTGCATTGAGATCGGCAGCAGATTTTTTAACGTAATGAGAGGATAATAATATGGCATTGCCACAAATGAAGACGGCAACTTACTTAATGGAAGTTCCGTCTACGGGTCGAGAGATTGAATTTCGACCTTATACTGTGAAAGAAGAAAAGGTTCTTATGATTGCAATGGAATCGAAAGACCAAAAGCAAACATTTAGAGCTTTAAAAAGCGTAATTAAAGATTGCGTAAAAGATGACATTGATATTTCAAGATTAACATTATTTGATTTTGAATATATGTTTTTACAACTAAGAGCCAAAAGTGTTGGTGAAGTAGTTGATTTAAATATGAAATGTCAAGCTGAAGGATGTGGAGGTGTTGCAGCTGTTCAGGTAGATTTAGATACTATAACGGTTTCTAAAATGCCAGAATCTAATGTAATACAATTAGATGATAAGATAGGTGTGACATTTAACTTTCCATCGATGGAGATAGCTGAGAAATATCAAGAAGCTGATATGGAAAAGGTATCAAGTGTATTCGATATGATTGTTGATTGCACTGAAACTATATTTGATGAAGAGGAAGTATATGACTGTGAGAATGAAACTAGGGAGAATATAATTAACTTTTATGAAAGTTTAAGTTCTCCGCAATTTGCAAAGGTTTCAGAATTCTTTTCAGCTATGCCAACTGTTGAAAAAGATATTGAATATAAATGTCCAAAGTGTGGACATGAGAATAAGGTCGAGTTAAAAGGACTCCAAAGTTTTTTTACCTAGCCCTCTCGCATGATACTCTTGTAAATCATTACAAGGTGAATTTTGCGATGATGCAACATCATAACTATAGCTTAACAGAGCTAGAAAATATGATACCGTGGGAGAGGGAGATATATGTAGCCCTCTTGCAGGAGCATATAAAGAAGGAGAACGAAAGACTCGAAGAACAGAAAAGGAAATATAAACGATGAGTGAAAATGTAGATAGCAGAAACGAAGTCGAAATAGATTTAGAGAAGTATGATAAACTAATCAATAATCTATATGAGAAAGAAAAAGAAATTGCTAAGATGAAAGCTGATGCAGAAGCACAGAAAAAATCTATTGCACCAAGAAAGAAAAGAAGAGTATTAGATATATTCTTAGATGACAACGATGTAAATGAAAAAGCAATTGTTGGATTTATATCTTTCTCTATGATGGTTGCATTTGGTATTTTTGATTTAATTACAGCAATGGACGGAGTTCCATTAGAAATATCTGATACAATATACACATCTTTTGTTGTAGTGACATTAGGTTGTTTTGGTATTAGTGAAGCTGGTAAAGCATTCGGAAAATAATAAATGGAATTTATATTCATACCATTATTCGCCTGCATCATTTTGATGATAGGAGAACATTCTAATCCTAGAGGTATGAATATCTTTTGGTATAAAGTTAATATTGCAAGAAGAAACTATTTCAAAGCATTAACAGAGTATGATTCTGGAAATAATAAAGGAAATGGTAAACATTCAAGGTAAAATAAATGGCAGAAGATAAGAAACCAGAAAAAGAAGCACCGGCGCCAAGAACGCCGAAGTCTACATCTGATAAGATTCTAGAGAAACAAAAAGAAGTTGCTCAAAAACAATTAGATAGACAACAAATTCAGATTAAACTCCAAGAGGGTCAGAAGAAAGTAGACGAAGCTATGAACAGGGGTCAAACGACTCTTGCTAATTCTTTAAGTCGTGCTATTAATGGTGTTAAGTTTGCATTAGAAAAAGATCCTAATAATGCAGACCTTATCGCAGACCGTTTAGAAGAATCCGAAGATATTCTAAGTAATGTAGATAAAGTATTAGAAGCCCAGGAAAAAAGATTACAGAATGACCCGGTTGTTCGTACGCTAGAAGACTTAATAGAAGAAAATGCTAGGTCAACAAAATTACTTGAAGCAGATTCTACCGCACAATTAGATTTACAAAGACAATTAGCAAATTTAAATGGTAGATTTAGTGGACTAGATGAATCTGGTAGAGAAAACGCTGCAATGCTACAAATGCAGTTTGAAGAAAGTAGCCAAGCATTAAAAGACGCTATTGAATCTGGTGATATGCAAGCGCAAGATCTTGCAATGAAACAGTTAGAACAAATTAAATCTAGTGCAGAAAGTGAAGAGAACCGAAGAGAAGCACAAAAGCAAAATGAATTAGCTAACTCACGATTAGGACAGATAGCCTTTTGGGCAGAAGATACCGCAAACAAGATGGACGACGCAATCAGTGGCGCACTCGCGGGTGCGGGGGTATTAGCTGGATTAGCTGGTTTTGCATTACTATTTTTAGACCCAGAAAAATTCCAAGAGATAATGGAGAGCTTAATTGACCAAGTTGGTGGAGTTATAGATTTAATTACAGGAATAATTACTGGTGACTTCTCAATGGTGATGAGTGGATTAGGTGATTCTTGGATGTTATTATCAGGTGTTGCATTAGCACTCTTACCTAAAGTTATCGGATTTATTGCAAAAATTCTTCGAGCAATTAAACTATTCCAAATTTTTATGATGAAGACATTTATTCCAGGAATTCTAAGTATGTACAGAAGCATTATGAGTTCTGGACCAGTTATTAAATTAACAAATATGCTTACTAAAGTTGGAACAGCATTTAAAGTCTTTATGATGAATGCATTTATTCCTGGTATGGTGAAATTCTTTGTAGGAATGATGACTACTCTAGGAGCAGCATTAAAAGGTGTTCTAGCAGTAATAGGACCAATGCTAGCACCAGTAGCTATAATTACCGCTCTAGTATTAGGAATTGCTTTTGGATTAAAAGCTTTATCAAAAGCGTTAGGATTTACATCAGTCTTTGATATGATTTTTGTAATGGTTGCTTATCTAAAAGATGCATTTGCACATATTGTAAATGCAATTGGATCGATAGTTAATTTCATATTAGGCATTGTAGAAGGTGTAGCAGGTTTACTTGGATTTGAAATAGATTTACCTCAGATACCAAAAATGGCTACTGATAATGCTGCGAAGAAGAAAGCAGAAATAAAAGTAAAAGATGCTGCAAAGAAAGAAGAAGAATTAAAAGCAGCAGCAAAAAAGAAAGAAGAAGAAGAATTAGCATTTGCTACAGGTGCAGATATGGGGTTTGACGAAATGCTAGAAGATTCAAAAGAGTTTGATGGTGAACTAATGAATTCACAATCATTTGATAATGCATTAGAGAAAGCAAATCAAGGCGGTGGTGATTCTGTTGTCACCAGTGTGAAAAGAGATGGTGATAATATTTCAAGCGTAGTCACCACTACAACAATTTCAAATCCATTTTCCAGAGCATCTAGTGTTATGGAAGGTGTCACATCTAGGTAATTAAATCGTATAAATAATAATACGTTCATCTTATTTTTATAAGACGGAAGTAGGATAATCTGAAAACCTCCCACATTCGTGGGGAAAGCAAGTAGGCATCCGCCGAACGAGACCGAAAGTTATTCCGAAGGAACGCGTTGAGAAGGGTGTAGTCGTGAGACTATGTACGAAATCGATACGAGAACTGGAGGTAGATATGACTTCAACTTACAGAGGCATAAAATACAACCAAGCTGATTTACCTAAAGATTCTAGCAAAAAATCTGGTGGAATCTACAGAGGAGTCAAGCATGAGGCTGTAGACGTTGAAAAGTCACCTAAGGCCAAAAGCGGTATATACCGTGGTCAAAAATGGGTAGCTTAATTTAACGCAAAAGAAAAGGGAGCTTCGGCTCCCTTTTCCGTATCATCCCATCCTATTCTTCTTCTGGCTTGTCTTGCAATTCATCAGTTTGTTTATCAACTTCAGAAACTACAGTACCAACCACGCCTTCTGTGACATCGGCTGCTGTTGCAACAACATTTGCTATGTCTCTAAGACCAGCAGATGCTACGTTTCCAGATGTAGAAACAACCGTATCAACTGTTGAAGTTGCTAGGTTTTTCCCACCATCTATCACTGCTCCAACTGAAGCACATCCGATAAACAAGAATAGTGTGGCGAATACAGAAAATAATGTTTTCATTATATTCTCCCATTAATGGTTATACACAAATTTATTTATTATGTTCAACTTTTGAACAAAGGCCCAAAATACAAAAAAGGGCGAATTAACGCCCTTTCCTGTTCTCCCAATAATTAATCAGCTGATGCTAATTTGTTAAAGTAACTAAGAGTATCATCATCTTCTGCTTCAGTAGAACCAAATGATTCTGCTTCTGCAGTTGTCATTGTTGGTGCTGCTTCGGCTGGAGCTGAATCCATTATAGAATCTGCTGCTTCCATACCTGCACTAATACCAAGTACTTTATTTAATTTAGTTTTCAATTCAGCGTAAGACTTATAAAACTTAGGATCGGTAAACTCTGAAAGAGAGTATAGTTGATTATAAGTTTCTTCTAGTGCTGCTTCATCACCATTATGTAAAGCTGATACTGGACTAAACTCTGATTTATCATAGTTAACCCAACCATCTACTTTTCTAATTTTGATTTTAAAGTCAGCGCCTTCCCAGAAGTCATAAGGATTTACTGGTTGTTCATCAGCAAAGTTTGGTTGCATAGCATCCATAACTTTATCAAATATTCTTTTACCAAATTTGTATAAGAATACTTTACCTTCGTTCTGTGGGTTTTCAGGGTCAGAAATAACTAAGATATTACTAACGTAATGTAGTCTTCTTTTCCTTTCTCTTGCTAACGCTTTATCTTCATCACGACCAGAATTCCAAAGAATAGTATTAGACTCTGAAACAGGGTCTGGTTGTCCAATGGACGTTAATGAGTTTTCAATGTACCATTGACCAGTAGGACCTTTGAACCCGTGGTCCCAATATCTTACCCAAGGAAGGTCTTCACCTTCTTTTGCCGGTAAGAAACGAATCACGGCATAACCGTTTCCTGCTTTATCTCTGGTTGGTTTCCAAATACGGTTATCTTCGTAAGAAGTTTGTTCCGTTTTTGGGGTTGATACTGCTTCTGCAGCTTTTACGAGTTTGTCGATAGACGAGCCTCGCGAGCTCTTCAGATTTTGAAATGACATTTATATTTTCCTCCGTATCTCGTATTTTCTGAATTATCCACTTTACTCATAATATAGACCTTATATTATACCACATTATGCGGCGTTTGTAAACCCTTTTTTGACAATGCTTAAACATTTGACATAATCGAATTTAACAAATGGGGAATACTTTTTAATCTTTCTGGAGATATCTGGCCAAATAATTGTTTCAGTTATCTTCTTAGATTCACGTTCCATAAACCCCAATATTGCATCGAGAATAATTACTGTTTCAATTAGTACTTCTTCTCGCATCAATAACTTTATTATCAATGGATGGGTTTGTTCTGTTATAAACAGTTTATCAAACTCTATATCCATATCAACTAATTTATTTATATCTTTTTCAAACTCACGTGTAAGTGATTCCATAATTTTTTTATGCGCTGTATAATTAGATTCACCTTCTTCATTAATCATATCACCAACATAGGAAACACCATTCTTAAAATTAGCTACATAATATTCTAATAAATTATTTCCATAGTTCTTAGCTAACTTTGCAAAAAAGTATTTATCTTTTCTAGCAAAGAATGATTGTGGCTTTATATTTGTTTTAAAATTATACTTAATCGCATCATACGACTCTTGTTCAAAGTGTAATTTTAAAGCATTATAAAGTTTGTAAGATTCAAACGGGTCCACTAGCCTTGATTGTGCCTAGGGTCAGTTTGTTGTTTAATTATTTCTTTTAATTGTTCCTCTGTATATCGAGGTGTTTGGTGCTGTTGTGGTTGTGCCATATTTCTCCTACACTGGTAATTTATTACCTTTTGTTCCTCTGATAAGATTTAGTCCAGTTGCTTCTGCTTCTAGCTTTTCTTTTAATGAATCAGATAATAGTTTTTTAATATTACCATAATCCATTCCTCTTTGTGTTATGATATAAGTCATAGCATCGATGTAGCTCATATTTTGTTTTGCTACTAGTTCTTCAACTGCTGTTGAAAACCTTTTCTTAGTCATGATTTTTTCTTTTAATATATCCATTATATTACTCGCATTAAAATACAGTCCTTATTGATTCGGCCTGTGGGTTGATAAATCTTTGTTGTTAAACCTTTCCATATTTTCTTTATTTGGAATTCTGATTTGTTTAAAATCTGTGGAAGTATCTCATCTGGTTTTCTTAGTTTAGTTACTTTACTTAGTTTAGGGTCAAAGTTCTTTAATGTAGAACCAGATACTTCGAAACCTGTTCCACTCTCTGTAAAGAATTCTGTTAGTTTACCTTGTTTAGTATTGTACATCCAGAGTTTAGTTTTACCTGGTATTAGTATAGGATCGATAGATGTTAATTTAGACTCTATGCTTTCTTTCATATAGTTTAACTTAGATACTTGTTTATCATTGCTCTTAGGAGCACGTATACGCGTTTTACGCGTCGCTTTAAAGCTATCTTTAAGTTTATCTAGGTCAGTAAAAAGAGCTTCGTATACGTTCAGCATTTTCCTCTTATCACCTTTTCCAATATGACTATAAGCTTCTTTTGCTTGGTCACATTTATTTTCATAAGCATCTTTTAAAACAAGATAGTCAGGTTCAATCATTTCTCGAAATAAAGAAATAGCATTACTCTTTAAACCATAATTTTTAAAGAGAGAAAAAGTATCAAACTTAATTTTATAGTTTTCATTCATCCATTCTTCTACAACATTTTCATCCCAGGCATTATAGATTGTATCTAGTATTTTTGCTTTTGTTCTTTCTTGTATACTTGGTAATTTAGGTTTTTCTTTTTTAGCTTCTACTCTTTCTTCTTCTAACAACGAAGCTTCTTCTAATAATTCATTTGCAATCTTACTATATTTTTCTGTGACTGCTGGTACGTATGGATAACCTCTGGACCAAACTACTGCGATTGTTCCAATTTTTCTTATTTTATAATCTGGTAATCGGCAAAAGATCTTAATTTGTTTATCATCCCAACCTTCTACAGATTTTAAATAGTCTATTGTAAAAGGAATGTAATCTTTGTTATCATAAAAATAATTATACCAACCATTTGCTTTCATCCACATTTGACCAACTTTACCTTCTTCTTGTTCTTTTAAACAATCAGCTTTTTGGTCTTCAGTGAAAAGAGGTTCAGGTCCATACATTTTAGCATCGAGAGAAACCCGATCTTTTCTCATTGCTATACGTTTTTTATTTACTTTTACTTTTGCCATATAATTTAGGTGGGGCAGAGGTCCTTTGATAAGGAGTTAGTAGACGGACATACCCCGAAACATTTATCTTCGCATCTTTGCAATATCTTTTGCATGCTCCTTATCAGATTCGAAGATCGGTACTGCATTTGATTTATGCATTGTAGCAATACCAACTAATTTTCTTTCTCCAGTATATTGCATGCTTTCTTTCTTAGCTGTAATATCTGATTTCATTTTAGAAAGCCTATCTAAGAAATCTTTTCTTTCTTGCTCTCTTTTCTCTTGTGCTTCTAAAGCTTTTTGCTGCTTAACTGGATCGATTTTTAAAGGTTTAAATTCTTTTCTTTTTTTTCTAACCGGATTTGCAGCGTGGTTTTTTCTTTTTCTTCCTGTGTAGTCGTATCTTAACGAACCAAAATAAAAATTTGTTGTACTCATAGTATGTATTATATCAAAATTTCTAAGGCTTGTAAACCCCCTTTATGCATTATTTTTACAATATGCATCAATTAAATCATCTCCAGATAATCTAAGACCAAACGTGCAAACTAATTTTCCATCTCTATGTCTTTCGATTAATCCACTATTGTAAATAGTATCTGTCACGTATCCATTTTTTTCTATATCTTCTTTTGACTCTTTTGTTTCATACCACATTGAAGTAAGTCCATGATATTGGACTGAGGATATACCTTTTGCCCATTCTTCTGCTTCAAGTAGTATTCTTTGTCTTTCTACTCTATAATCAAATTCACCCATTTAATTTTACCTCTACATATTTTTTAATTAGTTTTAAAGGATAGTATCCTGCATTATACATTTGTGTTGAACCATCTTTCCATTCAACGATGTATCTCGTAATTCCATAAGGAGATTTATCTTTTAATATTTTAGCATCTCCGTAATTTTCTAATACCAATCTCATTAGTCCCAGTCCTCCTTCATTGCTTGGTAGCTTTCAAAATAAGATGAAGCTTCTATATAATCTCTAGTTTCTCTTTCTGAGTAATATCTATTTTCATCTTTAAAACATTCTAAAGAACCGGGTGCATCTTTACCAGCTTTACCCACAGACTTTGTTAACTTCTTATGAAGTTTCATTTCTTCTTTCTTTGCTGCTTTTCTTTCGTCGAGGTTTTTAACTGCTTCTTGAAATTCTAGTTCTTCGACGGTTGTGTTTAGTTTCTTTGCTTTGGCTTTTAAAGCCGCTTGTTTAATTAATTGTATTCTGTCCATATTCATCGCACTCCTTAAGCTTTTCTTGAACTTGTTCCCAGGTTAACCAACCCATTACAGAGTCAGACCCGGTGATGG